>Ga0115012_10000003_pt1 | contig 272546 bp, 252 predicted proteins | sample TroAtlMetagenome_FD_88706 | JGI IMG/M metagenome (GOLD analysis project Ga0115012, IMG submission 88706) | Marine eukaryotic phytoplankton communities from Atlantic Ocean - Tropical Atlantic ANT10 Metagenome | ecosystem: Environmental > Aquatic > Marine > Oceanic | place: Tropical Atlantic... | reverse complement strand
GTTCTGATGGCTCGGCGCGGTGAAAGCGGTGCCGGAGAGTTGCTCGCCATAAAGACCGTAGGCGCAGCGCTGCGGGCTGTTCATCCCCTCGGGCAGCGCACCGGGCAGCGCCTCGGTTTCAAAATCATTGCCGAAGCCGGGCATGTAACCCTCGTGCAGGGCACTGATACCGGGCGCACGGATCATTCCTTGGGGCAGGTCCTGTCGGGACATCTGAGTCTCCTTTTTCAAGCGACTGGCGGTCATGCCAGAGCAGAACATGATCTTGTTGCTAATGCAACCACTATGCGAACTTGTTATCTATTACCTAATTATGAGAGGCGAAGAGTGCGGTTGCCTTGGCAGGTCTGTGTCGGCATTCTCCGCCCACGCAGCCGCAAATGAAGGAATGTCCCTTGCCCGCCGACGATCGCCAGTCCGAAACGACCTCCTTCGATCTCGAACAATTTCTTCCCTTCATCCTCAACCAGGCGGCAGAGGCGACGGGCCGCGCCTTCCAGCCAGCCTACCGAGAAGGTCACGGGCTCAGCCGGACCGAGTGGCGGGTGCTGGCCATTACTGGGCGCTACGAGCGCCTCACGGCCCGCGACATCTGTGCCATCGCGCACGAAGAAAAGAGCCGGGTCAGTCGGGCCGTCGCGGCCCTGGAACGCCAGGGTCTGATCCGGCGCGAAGCGGACAGCCGGGATCGGCGCTCTGACACCCTCATGCTGACCTCAGACGGATCCGCGCTCTACGCCCGGATCGGCCAATCCGCGATCGCCTTCGACCGCGTGCTGCGCGAAGCGCTGACCCCCGAGGCCGAGGCTGCCTTGCGGCAGCTTCTGGAGCGGATCACCCGGATCGCGGAGGACATGCCCGAGGGGCCGGGGCGAGGCTGAGCGCCCCGCCCCGCAGGACTCACTGCGAAAACAGCGCCTCCATTTTCTCAATCGGCAGCGAGGACGACAGGTCCGCATCCGGCGGCATCGCCGGGTCGCAGAGTGGGTCGAGCCCTTCTTCGCTGTTGGCGAAGGGGAAAGCCACCAGGGCGCGGGGTTCGGGATTCTCGATGCCGTTGCGCGCCGCCAGCGCAGCGCGAAGCGCGAAGCGCACATCGGCCGTCGTGCCGCTGAGCGCGAGTTGCGGCCACGCTTCACCTGCGGCCTTGGCGTCCGTCCACTTGCACGAATATTCGTTGTTGGTGGCGATGAAGGCCATTGCCGGCACGTCCAGACCAGCCGCCTCATAGGCTTTCACGGCAGCGAGGCTTGTCACCCCGTAATCCGACGCGATCGCGTCAATGTGGTCGTGTTTTGCAATCAGACCGGCCACGGCCTTCTGTGCATCCGCGGGATTCCAGTTGGTGACGATGAAATTGTCGTCCAGCAGCTCGATCCCGGGATAGCCCGAAAGCCCGTCCTTGTAGCCGTCGAGGAACGTCACCGACGAGGCCGAGCCAGCCAGCCCTCCCAGGAAGACGGTCGTGCCCTCGCCCAGGGTCTCGCCAACCCATTCGCCGAAGATCCTGCCCGCCGAGAACGCATCCTCATAGGGGTTTGCGGCATAGTCGACGCCGACCCGCCCGCTGAGGTCCGAGAAATACGGCACCATGGTGGTTCCGGCCATCTGCGCATTCCGATAGGCGGGGATCGCTGCATCGCCGAAATCGGTGTAGCTGATGATGATCTCGTAGCCTTGCGCCACGAAGCCGTTGATAGCGGCGTTGTAGGCCTGCACATCGCCGCCCGCTTCGGCGTAGGTGACCTCGCCGATGTTGTCGCACTTGCCAGCCTCGTCTTCGAGCTCGGCAAAGGCCGTGCGACGCCACGAATTGCCCCCGTAGCCATCGATCAGCGCCACGCGCAGCGGCTCCTCGCCACACAGCGGTGCGATGTCCGCATGATCGTTCACATAGGCGAAATCCTGAGCCATCGCGGCCCCCGCGACGTGCGCGGATACCAGCGCGGTTCCGGCGACGAAAGATGCCTTGCGGCCAAATCCGGTCATTGTCTTCTCCTCCCGTTGACACGCCGCTTGGCGCCGGTCTCCTCCTGACGCGGCGGCGGCATACAGTGGGGGGCGCCCAAGCATGGCCGCCCCCGTGTTCGATCAGCCAATCTTCATCGCGACTGTCTTCTGCTCGGTGTAGATGTCCATCGCCGAGCGGCCCATCTCGCGGCCCCAGCCCGATTGCTTGAAACCGCCCCAGCCCATCGAAGGGTCGATCATGTTGTGGGCATTGACCCAGACGGTGCCCGCGCGAATGCGTCCGGCCAGCCCATGCGCCAACTTCAGATCGTTGGTCCAGATGCTTGCCGCAAGGCCGTACTCGGTGTTGTTGGCCTCGAGCGCCAACGCCTCGATGTTGCGCGAGTCGATCTTCATCGCGCTGATCACCGGGCCGAAGATCTCCTCGCGGTAGACGCACATATCGGGGGTCACATCACGCAGCAGGGTCGGCTTGACGAAAAAGCCGTCCATACCGGCATTGCCGCCGGTGACCAGCTGCGCGCCTTCCTTGAGGCCGGTGTCCAGCAGGCGGTTCACCCGCTCGAACTGCTTGGCCGAGATGATCGGACCCATGTTCGTCGCGGGGTCGAGACCATGACCCAGCTTCAGCGTTTCCGAATAGGCGGCGACACCCTCGATCACCCGGTCGTAGACATCCTCGTGGATATAGAGCCGCGTGCCCGCCGAGCAGGCCTGACCGCTGTTGAGGTAGACCGCCTCGGCCACCTGCGGGATAGCAGCGTCGATGTCGGCATCGGGGAAGACGAAGACAGGGCTCTTGCCGCCGAGCTCGAGGCTCACCCGTTTGAGATTGCCGGACGCGCCGCGCACGATGGCCTGGCCGGTCGCGGTCGAGCCGGTGAAACCGACCTTGTCCACGTCGGCGTGATCGACCAGCGCCGCACCGATCTTGCCGTCGCCCGTGACGATGTTCACCACGCCCTCGGGAACGCCTGCCTCGCGGCAGATCTCGGCGAAAAGCATCGCCGACAGCGGTGTGTCCTCGGCCGGCTTCACCACCACGGTGCAGCCCGCGGCCAGTGCCGGTGCCAGTTTCCAGGCCATCATCAGAAAGGGCACGTTCCATGGCAGGATCTGAGCCACGACACCGACCGGCTCACGCGTGGTGTAGGTGTGCCAGTCGCCGGGCAGGCTGACGGGCAGCGTGTCGCCGTTGATCTTGTTGGCCCAACCCGAGAAATAGCGGAAATGCTCTGCGGCACCGGCAATGTAGCCGTTCTTGACCACGCCGTAGGGCGAGCCTTCGTCGAGCGTATCAAGCTCCGCAAGCTGCACCGCGTGTTTGTCGATCAGTTCGGCGATGCGCCACAGCAGTTTCACGCGCTCAAGCGGTTTGGTCGTACGCCAGACGCCGCCGTCAAAGGCCTTGCGGGCCGATGCGACCGCAAGGTCGACGTCGTTCGCGGTCGCGTCGGCGACATTCGAGATCACATTGCCGGTGGCCGGATCGACGACGTCGCGGCGGCCGCCCTCGACAGATTCAACGGACTCGCCGCCGATGAAGAGCTTGTGCCGCTGGCCGAGAAAGCTCCGGGTTTCGGTGCTGATGAAATCGAGCGGATTGTCGAAGGAGAAGGGCTTGTTCATGGGAAGTCTCCCTTTTGAAGGTGTCGCGGCGGGCGCCCCGGAAAAGGGGGTGCCCGCGTCTGGTTGGCTTACTGGGCGAAGAGCGCCTGCAGCTTCTCTTCGGGCAGGAGAGACGAAAGGTCGGCATCCGGCGGCGCCGTGTCCGAACATTTCGGCATCGTGTCGGTGGTGCTATCGGCATAGATGTAGGGGACCACGCCGAGCGGCTCGTCGATCTCGATCCCGTTATGCGCCGCCAACGCCTGGCGGAGCGCGAAGCGGATATCTGCCGTGGACCCGTCGAGCGCGAGATATTTCCAACCCTCATTCGCGGCGACGGCTTCGGTGTACTTGCAGTTCAACTCGTTGCTGGTGGCGATGGTCGCCTGCGCGGGAACCGCCATTCCGGCCTGCTCGAACGCCTTGACCGTGGCCAGCGTGGTGACACCGTAATCCGAGGCGATGCCGTCGATCGTGTCGCCATACTTGGCGATCAGCCCCGCGGCGGCCTTCTGCGCGTCAGCCGGGTTCCAGTTGGTGGCAATGAAGTTCTCGTCCAGCAGGGTCAGGCCGGGGTGGGCCGCTAGGCCTTCCTTGAACCCCTTGAGGAATACCGCCGACGAGGTCGCACCTGCCGGACCGCCGAGCATCAATACGTTGCCCTCTCCCTCGAGCGCCGTGCCGAGCCACTCGGCGTATTGCTTCCCGATTGCAAAGGAGTCCTGATAGGGGTTCACCGCGTAGTCGAAGCCCGGGCGCCCTGCGAGCTGGTTGAAGTAAGGCACCATGGTCGTTCCGTTGCCATTCGACATCCGGTAGGCCGGGATCGCCGCATCGCCGAAATCCGTAAAGGCGAGAATGATCTCGTAGCCTTGCGTGGCATATCCGTTGATGGCGGCGTTGTAGGTCTGCTGATCGCCGCCCGCGTCGGTGTGATCCTCGACCGTCACGTTCGGGCAGGCGGCCGCTTCATCCTGAAGCTCGGCGAAGGTGATCTTGCGCCAGGTGTCGCCACCCCAGCCGTCGACCAGCGCCACGCGGATCGGGTCGGTGCCGCAGAAAGGCGCGATATCGACCCCCTGATCGACACGGGCCGGGCCCGCATCCTGAGCAAGTACAGCGCTCCCGAGAACGGCTGCGCCGGCGCAACCGGCCAAGAGGCGTGCGGTCGAGCGGGTGATGATGGAATTGATCATTGGATTCTCTCCCCGTCGTGGGACGTGTCTCCTCGCTCACGGCCACCGGTGGCGGCCGCGCGAGGTGGTGTTGTCTGAAGCAGGCGGCTTGCGCTCAGGCGGCGGCGCGGATCATGTCCGATGCCTTCTCCGCGATCATGATCGTCGGAGCGTTGGTATTGCCGGAGGTCAGTGTCGGCATGATCGAGGCATCCACGACCCGCAGGCCTCCGATACCGCGCACGCGCAGTTCGTCATCGACCACCGCCATCTCGTCCGAGCCCATCTTGCAGGTGCCGACCGGGTGATAAACGCTGTTGCAGTCGTTCTTGATGTACTCATCGAGCTCGGCGTCGGACACGACGCCCTTGCCCGGCGCATACTCGTCGCCCCGGATGCTGTCGAAGGCCGGCTGCGCAAGGATGTCGCGCATCATGCGCAGACCTTCACGCAGGACCCGCAGATCCTCTGGCTCCGAGAGGAAGTTCGGATCAAGCTCGGGCAGCTGGAGCGGGTCAGAGGACTTTGCCATCACCGTGCCACGGCTCTGCGGGCGCGAAATATTATAGTAGGGCATGCAGCCCTCTACATTGATGATCTCGCGTCCGTGGTCCTTGTACATGATGTTGTTGAAATGAACCTGGATGTCCGGCGCCTCGAGCCCCTCCCGGGAATTGAGGAAGGACATGACCTCGACGCCGTGACCGGCGACCGGCCCCTTGCCGGTGGTATAGTACTGAAGCAGCGCCATGGCCGCGGCGTAGGGCTTGGTCTGACCCAGAAGCGATACCGGTTTGGACAGGCCCTGCTTGACCGAGCTCGCGAGGTGGTCCTGAAGGTTCCGGCCGACACCGGGCAGCTCGTGCTCGACCTTCACGCCGATGCGGTTCAGGTGCTCAGGATCGCCAATGCCGGAAATCTGAAGCAGGTGCGGCGAGTTGAAGGCGCCACCGCAGAGAATGACCTCCTTGTCCGCATAGACGGTCTTCTTGCTACGCCCCTGCACGAACTCGACGCCGACCGCGCGGCCGCCCTTCATGATGATCCTGGAGGCCATCGCGTTGGTGTAGAAGGTCAGGTTCTTGCGCTTCTTGATCGGGGTGATGTAGCAGCGCGAAACGCTCGAACGGATCCCGTCGCGGACGGTGCCATCACAGGGGCCGACCCCGTATTGCTCGCCGCTGTTGAGGTCTTCGTTGAACGGATAGCCCGCCTGCATGCAGGCATCGCGCCACGCAACGCAGGGCTCTGCCTGGATCGGATTGCGGGTCGTCGCGAGAGGCCCGTCAAATCCGTGGACCTCTTCCTTGCCGCCACCGCCCCAGTTCTCCGCGCGCATCATGTAGGGAAGGATGCTGTCGTAGTCCCAGCCACGGTTGCCCATCTGCGCCCAGCGGTCGTAGTCGCTCCGGTGGCCGCGCGTGTAGATCATGCCGTTCACCGTCGAACAGCCTCCGACGCTGCGGGCGCGCGGGACGAACATCACCCGGTTGTTGACGTTCTTCTGCGGGACGGTGTGATAGCCCCAATCCAGCGCAAGCGTCTGCATAAGCCGGAAATAGCCCATCGGCATGTGGATCCAGGGGCTGCGGTCCCAGCCGCCCGCTTCGATCACTGCGATTTCCGCGTTCTCGTCCTGGCTCAGGCGATTGATAAGCACGCCTCCGCCGGAGCCTGCACCGATGATGATGTAGTCAGCCATTTTTTCCTCCCGCCCCGCCAACGCAAGATGGCCGGGCCTTTGCCTTCTGCGCCCCAGCGTTTTCGACGGGGCGCCTCCTCTGTCCCAATATTTGCCCTCCGCAAAACTCTTAGTCAATAATGAATCTATTATCTCGCGCCCTCTGAACTGGAAGCTCCCGGCAGATCCTTTGCATAAGGGCGCTGATCTTCGGCAAAACCCGCCTGTTACGGCCTTCAAATCGCTGGTGCCCAACCGTCTTCGGCCATCGGTTGACAACCTCGCAAGTGCTGAGGCCGCTCTGCGTCAGGTCCGTTCGGCGCCGGATTTCTGGCGAATCGGTCACCTCACCGCGAAGAACACCACCACAGTTCGGGCGAAAAGAGTTTTCCGTCGCGCGCAATCGCGGTATCAAGCTTCAAGCCGATCATTCGGCGTGGGCCCGTCCCCTCAGGACGCGGCAATAGAAAGGGAGAGGCATGTATGCGTCAGGGCGCGCGCGGCATTCAGTCGATCGAGGTTAGCGGAAGGATTCTCCGCGCTCTTGTCGAAACCTGTCAGCCGATGATGCTCAAGGAGCTCGCCCTCGCTGCCGACCTCGCCCCCGCGCAATGCCATGCGTACCTGACCAGCCTGCGCCACGTCGGCCTCGTGCACCAGAACCCGTCGACGGGGCTCTACAGCACCGGATCATTTGCCATGCGGCTCGGCATCGGCTGGCTGCGCAGCAGCCCTTTGGTGCTCGAAGTCTCGGAAGAGATCAAGAAACTGTCTGACAGCCTGAGCGTGATGTCGGTGCTCGCGGCCTGGAGCACGGGCGGTCCGACCATCATCCAGATCAATGCGAGCGCCTGGCAAAGCGCGCTGAACGTGCGGCAGGGCACCACCTTCTCGGTCGCGGGAACCGCGACGGGACGCATTTTTGCGGCTTTCGGCGAGTCGCCCGAGATCGAGACGCAGATCGCTGCGGAATTCGACAGGGATACTCCTCCGGGATCGATCGGCACGATATTGGAACGCGCGGAGTTCGAAGCCCAACTCGAGACCACGCGGGAATATGGCTACGCGATCGCCGAAGGCACCCCGATCCCGCGGACCAACGCCATTTCCGTGCCGATCTTTGATGCCGAAGGCACTCTGCAGTTCGCCGCGGGCCTCATCGGCCCGGACGAACGGTTGCCGGTCTCGCACGGATCGCCTGCCCAGGTCGGCCTGCTGGAGCTGTCCGAACTGATGCGCAAGCGGATCAGGGCCGGCGGCATTGCCGAGACGCACGACGCCCAGCTTACAGAACGGAGCTGACACGATGCCCCCCACCACGAGCAAGCGAAAGTCGACCGAGCCGAAATCCGAGGGGCGCGGCGTCCAATCCATCGAAATCGGCGCACGTCTGCTGTCGGCCCTGGTCGAGGAAGTCGAGCCGATGATGCTCAAGGACCTCGCGCAGGTGGCCGGCTTTGCCCCCGCGCAGGCGCATGCCTATCTGGTCAGCTTCCGCAAGACGGGCCTGGTCGAGCAGGACGCCGACACCGGGCGCTACCGGCTTGGACGCTTCGCGCTCGATCTCGGCATCACCAGCATGCGCACGACCGACCCCATGGCATTGGCCGGCGATGCGATCACCGAATTGTCGGAACGCACCGCCCTGCACGTTGCACTGGTGGTCTGGGGCTCCTTCGGGCCGACCGTCGTCTCGGTCAAGGAGAGCGGCGGGCAACTCAACATGAACACTCGCCCCGGCACGGTTTACTCGATGGCGGGCACAGCGAGCGGCCGGATCTTCACGGCATTCCTGCCCGATGCCATCGTCCGAGATGCAATCGCCAGCGAGAAGCGCGAGCGAGCCGACAGCGGCCGGGTCGGTACGGCGCGCTTCATGTCGCGCAAGGAGATCGACCAGATCCGCGAGCAGGGCTATGCCACGGTCGAACAGCCGCCCGTTCCCGGGATCTCGGCCTATTCCGCGCCAGTCTTTGATCATTCCGGACAGCTGGTCATGGCGATCACCATCATCGGGCAGGACTATTACCTCGAAGCTCACGCCGAGGATGAGTTCATTCCCGCGCTGATCGAGGCTGCCCGAGGCCTGTCGACCGAGCTCGGCTACACGCACTCAAGCTGACGCGGCCCTTGGCGGGCCGCCTGAATGGAAACCGCGGCCGCCGAAGGATCGGCGACCGCAGCTGACTGCTGTTCACATGCGCGTCGGGCCAGTGCTCCGACGTATCGAGGAGCAAGCGAAGGGCTGCCTACGCCAAAGCCCTCCGCCCGAGCGCAATGCGCCTCAGCTCGCCATCGGGTAGTCGATGTAGCCGGTCATGCCGGGGGTGTAATAGGTATCCGGGTTGCCCTCGGCAAAGGGGATGCCCTCGGCCACGCGGCGCACCAGGTCGGGATTGCTGACGAAGGCGCGCCCGAAGGCGACGAGATCCACCCGGCCGGCCTCGAGCTCTTTCTCGGCGCTCTCCGGCGTGTATCCGGCAGCCGCGATGAGCGGACCCGAGTAGAGGCGCCGCGCGGTGTCGATCACCTCGACATCCCGACCCGAGGCTTCCATCTGGATGTTGCCGCTCACCACCGGTCGGATGACGTGCACATAGCCGACACCCATCTCTTCGCAGAGCTTCAGCATGCCTTCGTACTTGGCGTTGGGGTCTTCGTCCTGGATGTCGTTGAACGTGCCATAGGGCGACATGCGCACACCGATGCACTCTTTCGGATAGACCTCCATCATCGCTGTCAGCACCGCGCGCATGAAGTTGAGCCGATCATCGAGCGACCCGCCCCACTTGTCGGTGCGCAGGTTCGTGTTGGTCGAGGCGAACTGATCCACGAGATACCCGTTCGCCGCATGAAGCTCGACCCCGTCGAACCCTGCCTTCTTGGCGTTGGCGCAGGCGCTGCGATAGGAGTCGATCACCCACTGGACATCCTCCTCGGTCATCTCCTTGGGCACCGGGTTCTCGACGAGGTCCTCTGCCGTGTCGGTGTAGATCGGCAGCCCGGGCTGGACCGCCGACGGCCCCATGGGGAAGCAGCCTTCGGGCTGGTTGTCGGGGTGCCCGATACGGCCGCAATGCCAGAGCTGGATCAGCGCCTTGGCGCCGCCCGCGTGGATCCGCGACACGATCTCGGTCCAGCGCTCGGTCTGCGCCTCGCTCCAGATGCCCGGCGTGCGGGGGTAGCCCGTGGCCTCGGGACTCACCTGGGTCGCCTCACAGATCACAAGGCCTGCGCTATTGCGCTGGCCGTAATACTCGGGCGCGCGCTGGTTCGGACTGAAATCCTCCTCGGCGCGATTACGCGTGAGCGGGGGCATGACGATATGACTCGTCAGGTCCCAGGGGCCAAATTTGGCGGGCGACAGCAATTTCTCATACATCGAATTCCTCCCTCGAAGAGCGCTCCGCACAATCGCGAGCGAAGCTTGCCGGCGATATTATTTCAGCACGTGCGTTAGTCAATACCGAATCTGTACACGTGACACAAACTTCTCACCTCCAGACATCGGCACGCTTATGGGCGGGCTGCACCCTTTAAGAAGACGATAAGTTTCATTTCAGCTGCGATCTCAGAAATTTCGGCACCTCAAGGACAAATGCAGGCGTTTTCCATTGACGACTCGTTTCGTTTTATGTGTTCTGAATAAGGACCGCGAAAACCCCTTTTTTTTCGGCCCACCCGGAAGCGTCACGACAGCTCGTCGCTGGCCATGCCTGCAGAGACGGTCGGCCTGACGTCGTAGCGGCCCTTCCGGAGATCACGCCCGGACGGACGGCAGGGAGGAGGAGGCATCGCGCAGCCTGGCCGTCCCCGAGCGGATTTTCACCCCAAGCGATGCCGCAGAAATGGATAGACCCATGACCACCGACACCCTGACCAGAGACACCCAGAGCACCGAGGCCGCACTGCGTCGCCTCCTGGACATCGAGGAAATCCGGGCTCTGCGCGTGCGCTACAGCAACGTGCTCGACACCGGCAAGATCGACGGCTTCGACGACGTCTTCACCGAGGACGCCGTCCTGTCCGTCACAGTGGGGGACATGCAAGGAATTAACGCTATAAAAGAAGGACTTAAAGGGGCGTTCGACCTCTATAACTGGAAGCAGAAAGACAGCCATCCCTTCATGCACGCGGTGACGAACCATGACATTCGCATCACCGGCCCAGACAGCGCCGAGGGCCAGTGCTACCTTCTGGATTTCGTCACGGGACGCGAGGCCGACCAGCATCCGCTGCTTCTGGTCGGGCTCTACGTCGACAAATACGTGCGTGAGAACGGCGCCTGGAAGATTTCGCACACCCGGCTCGACGTACCCTGGGGCAGCACCGACGCGTGAGCCCGTGGCGCCCGGCCTCCGGGCGCCACCGAGAACGCCGAAGGGCGCCGGACCACATCAGGTCCGGCGCCTTTTTCCTCAGCTCGACACAGTGGCGTCAGGAGGCCTGCGCGAACAGATCCGGCATGCCGCCTGTCTCCCCGCCGTCGGCAACGAATTCCGCGCCGGTGGAGAATGAGCTGGCATCGCTGGCCAGATATATCACGAGGTTTGCAATTTCATCCGGCTGACCCATGCGCTTCATCGGGACATGGTTAAAATTCGGATACAGATCTTCAACCATATCTGTATCTATATTCCCCGGATGAACTGAGTTTACTCGAATGCCGTGGCCCGCCAATTCCACTGCGGCGGCCTTGGTCAAACCCCGGATCCCGAATTTAGAAGTCACATATGCGGATACGCCGCCAAATGCCTTGAGGCCCGCGGTGGAGGATATATTGATAATCGATCCGGAGCCGTTTCTTTTCATAACGGGAAGCACGGCGCGTATTCCCTTGAAAGCCCCGCCGAGATTGATTGAGAGCACTTTCTCCCACTCCTCGTCGCTGCAGGTTTCGATATCCGAGAACCGCAGGATACCGGCATTGTTGACCAGGACATCGATCTGCCCGAACCGGGCGACCCCGGCGGCAACCGCACCCTCCCAGTCCTCGGACCGGCTCACATCGAGAGGCACCGCCAAGGCACGTGCATCACCCAGTTCCTCCGCCAACGCTCGGACCTCATCGTCGAGCACGTCCCCGAGGATCACGCAGGCTCCCGCCTCGGCAAAACGGCGCGCCTCGTGTGCGCCCATACCGCGCGCCGCGCCACTGATCAGAACCACTTTTCCTGTCACGTCCATGTCTTCTCCTTCCCCTGCCACACGCGGCCGCCTACTTGATGGTCCAGCCGCCATCGGCCAAGAGCACCGCCCCGTGAACGAAACTCGCCTCTTCGCTCGCCAGGAACAGGGCCACATTCGCCAACTCTTCGGGTTGGGCGTGACGGCCGGCGGGAGCCTGACGCAGGGCGTGGACCACCGGGAGGTCTTCGTTGTTGAGGATCTCCGAGGTCATCCCGGTCTCGACCGCGCCGGGCGCGACGGCGTTCACGCGGATCCCCTTGGGCGCGTATTCCAGCGCAAGCTGCCGGGTGAAGCCGACGACGCCATGCTTGGCTGTCGTGTAAGCGATGCCCCCTCCGCCCGCGATGAAGGCCGCGATCGAGGCAACGTTGACGATGGCGCCGCCGCCCGCGTCGATCATACCGGGAAGCAGCGCCTTCGAGACCAGCCACATCCCCTTGAGATCGACGCCCATGATGCGGTCCCAGAGTGCCTCGTCCGTGGTCAGCGCATCGGCATAATCGTCGAGAATGCCCGCGTTGTTGAACAGCACCAGGACCGGGCCGAGGCTGTTCTCGGTGGCGCGCGCGGCCTCGGCGATGCTGGCGCTGTCCGAGATGTCGACGGTAAATCCTTCGGCGGTGCCGCCAGCCGCCCGGACGGCTTCGACGGTTTCGGCGATGCGCTCCGGCACGATGTCCCAGACCGCGACGGCAGCGCCCTCCCGGGCAAAGATGCTGGCGGCCGCGCGGCCGATGCCTGAACCGGCGCCGGTGATGACGGCAGTCTTGCCAGCCAGCCGGCCCGTTGTGGTCGTGTCAGTCATGTCTGTCTCCGTGAAGTTGGTTTGGGCGGGCCGTCAGGCCCGCGCCCTCAGCGAATAGCGCCGCACTGCATCGGCGACCGGCGACTGTCCGTTCACGAGGTCCACCCCGAGGAAGGCAAGCAGGATCAATCCGGTGGCAAGGTTCGCTGCCCAGTTGGGCGCGCCCAGAAGTTGCAGCCCCGACAAGAGCACTTGCAGCGTCAGCACCCCGATCAGAACGCCCAGCATGCTGCCACGCCCGCCATAGAGGCTCACGCCTCCGATCAGCGCGGCGGTCACTGCGGCGAGCAGGACCGTCTCGTAGCTGCCCGGTGTCGCGCTGCCGCCCTTGAGCGAAGCCAGCGCCCCGGCCAGCGCCGCAAGACCCGCAGAGGTGGCGAAGCTCAGGACCAGGGGCCGGGTCTGTGGCACGCCCGCCGCCCGGGATTCCTTGCGTGAGCCGCCGATGGCGAAGATCTCGCGCCCCGGCCGGCTGTAACGCAGCAGCAGGCCCGTCAGCACCAGAACGCCGATCATCAGCAGGCTGAAGGGCGAGAAGATCAGAAGCATCCTTTCGCGCAGCGCCATCGAGATGCCGAGGTCCGAGAGAGCCAGCGACAAGGTCCGTTCGTCGGAGATGACATAGGCAAGGCCACGAATGCCGATAAACGTGCCCAGCGTGAACACCAGAGACGAGATCTGAAGCCGCGCGATCGCATAGCCCTGCAGGATGCCGTAGAGCACCGCCGGAACGACCGCCGCGATGATCGCGATCACAAGCCCGTGGCCCGACATCATGATCGCCACAAGCCCCGCGCATGCGGCGACCGAGCCGACCGAGAGATCCAGCTCACCTGCCATCATGTTGACCGCAAGCCCGGCTGCGACGATGCCCAGCATGGCCGAGGATTCAAGGATCGCATAGGCATTGCCGGTGGTGCCGAAGTTGGTCACGCTCGCCGCCATGGCGGCATAGACGATCACCAGAAGCAGAACGCGCTGCAAGAGTGGATTTTTGAGGAGGGTCATGGTTTCAGGCTCCTTTCCGGCGGCCAGCGATGTGGAAGCCCGCGACGATCAGCACGATGAAGGCCCCGGTGATCAGCGTCCGCACACCCGACGACCAGGCGAGCAGCAGCATGTAGTTCTGCAAAGTGGCGATGAAGACCGCCCCCAAGGCTGCGCGGAACGGAGATCCCTTGCCGCCCTGGATTGCGGTGCCACCGATCAGCACCGCCGCGATGACGTCGAAATCCACCGCTCCGAAGCCAGCCACCCGCGCCTTGCTGAACTGCGCCGCCTCGAAGACGCCCATCATGGCGGCGGCGAGGCTTGCGATGATGAAGACAAGGATCGTGATCCGCGACACGTTCAAACCCGAGGCGCCCGCCGTCGCGCGGTTTGCGCCGATCAGGATGGTCTCGCGCCCGAAGCGGGTCTTGTTTATGACCCACCAAGCCACCGCAACGGACACGAGGAAGGCCCAGGTCTGTGTCGGCACGCCAAGAATGCGCCCGTTCCCGATCCACTCGACCACGGCACTTTCAATGGCGATGTTGCGTCCGCCGGTCGTCAGGCCGGCGAGACCTGCAAGAAGCGCCCCTGCCCCGAGCGTCGTGATGATCGGGTTCGCGCCCATCGAGATGATCGCCCCCTGCACCGCGCCGATCGCGACGACCGCCAGCAGCATGACAGCCACCGCCAGCCCGAACGGCAACCCCTGCGCCATCAACACGGCCATGAAGACACCGGCGAACATCGCCGTTTGGCCGAGCGCGAGCGAAAAGAACCGCCCCGAGATCGTGATGAAGGTCGCCCCCATCGCGACGATGCCGGACATTGCGGCCGCTCGCAGGATCGCCAGTCCGTTCTCGGGTGTCAGGAACGCCGGGTTGAACCAGCCGCCAAGCGCCACGAGGGCGACCACAGCGGCCGCGAGCAGGATGAGCTTCAGCAGCCTTCGGCTGCGCGGGGGGTGTATCTGACTGATCTGCATCGCTGAATCCGACATCAAGCCGCCTCCTCTTCCGGGTGGGTGATGTCGCGCACCAGCTCGTGGCTGGTGACGCGGGTGGGATCGACGACGCGCACCTGACGACCGCGGTACATGGTGACGACCCGGTCGGCGAGCCCCTGGACCTCGTCGATGTCCGACGAGGCGAAAATGATCGCCATCCCCTCTTCCGCAAGACGCCGCAGATGGCCGTAGATCTCGGCGCGGGCGCCGACGTCGACGCCGCGGGTGGGCTCTGACACCAGCAGCACGCGCGGCGCGATGCCGAGCCACTTGCCAAGGGCGACCTTCTGCTGGTTACCCCCCGACAGGGCACCCACCTTGTACTCGGCCCGACTGCCGTCGATGGCCATCTGGGACGACACCTCCGCGGTCAACGCACGGATGCGCCGCCGGTTGACCAGCCCGCCGGGCGACACGCGCTGCATCGAGGGCGAGATGATATTGGTCGAGACCGGCAGCTCGGCAAAGATGCCATCGAGTTTTCGGTCGCTCGAGCAGTAGGCGACGCCGCGCTTCATCGCCTCGGGCAGGCTATGGGCCCGCGGAAACGCTCTGCCATGCACCTCGATACTGCCGCCTTCGACAATATCCGCACCGGCAATCGCCCGCAGCAGAGCCTCCGAGCCTGAGCCGATCTGCCCGGCGATCCCGAGGATCTCACCCTTGCGCACCTGAAGGTTCTGCGGCAGCGGCAGTGCAGGCGTGGTCACGCCCTGCATCTCGAGCGCGATCGCGCCCAGACTCGAGGCGCGATGCGGGAACATCTCCTCCAGCGGACGCCCGATCATCTTCTCAATGACCTTTTCAAGCGTCATGTCCGACACATTCACCGGCGGGCTGCTCTGACCGCTGCGAAGCGTGGTGATCCGATCGGCGATCTCGAACACCTCGCCGAGACGGTGGGTGACGTAAATGATGCTGTGCCCCGCCCGCGCGAGGCGGACGACCATCGCCTTGACCCGCTCGATGTCGGAATCGTTGAGCGCCGCAGTGGGCTCGTCGAGGATAAGGATGCGCGCATCCGTCGCCAGAAGCCTGGCAATCTCGATCAGCTGACGCTCGGCAACCGCGAGTGTTTCGACCCGCGTGGACGGATCCAGGTGATGCAAGCCGACCGCCTCGAGATAGGGCCGCGCCTTCTTGGCCAACCGTTTGCGGGTCCAAGGGCCGCGGAACGGCACGCCGCCGAGAAAGATGTTCTCCGCAGCGCTCAACGCTCCGATGACGCTCAGCTCCTGTTCGGCGACGGCAATGCTCGCCGCGTGTGACAGGCGCGCGCTGCCGAGGCTGAACGGCTTGCCGTCGATGCGGGTCTCACCGCTGTCAGGCGTGTGCAGACCTGCGAGCACCTTGACCAGCGTGCTTTTTCCGGCGCCATTCTCACCCAGCAAGGCCATCACCTCGCCCTTGCGCAATTCAAAGTCCACACCCCGCAGCGCCTTTACCGCGCCGAAGGATTTGGAGATCCCCTTCATCTCGAGGACCACGTCTCCCGGCCCCTGTCCTGTCATGTTCATCATATCCGCTTTCGCCATGCGACGGGCACACCGGTCCTGGCTCGGGCCGGCGGCCTCGTCGCTTCACTTCGGGAAAATGTCAGTTGAAGTTCAGTTGTAGTCGCAGAGTTCCGAGGCGCTCTTGCCCCAAATCTTGGTCTGCTCGTAGGACGCAGGTGAACCATCCAGCATCGTGTTCGGCATGAAGTTCCACTTGTGCGGCGGCTCGTCGATCGACGGAGGCGTATCGGGCGACAGGCTCGTCTCGCCATCCACGACCTCACCGGTATTGAGGTAGGCCGCCAGTGCCCACATCGCGGCAGCGCCTTCGATATAGGGCGACTGGATCGAGGTCCCGACCAGCTCGCCGTTCATCACCGCCTCGTTGGTGGTCGCGTTCATGCAGGTCCCGCCAACGAAGAGAGCGTCCTTGCCCGGCTCCAGCCCGCTTTCCTTTGCCGCGCGCATGGCCCCGTAGGCGAGCGCATCGTTCACACCGTAGACCCAGTTGAACTTGCCTGCATTGGCGGGAATGATCTGGGAGCCGATGGAATAGCCCTCGTTCTCGAGAAAGCCGCCCGAATTGACATCCGCGAGGATCGACACGCCATCGGGAAAGCTCCGCGCCATCTCGTCGCGGAAACCCTGCACGCGCTGCTGAGCCGCTGTGTGTCCGGCAACGGTGTTGACCACGAGCCCGTCGCCGAGGGTCACGCCCGCTTTCTCCGCGCCCGCGACCAGCAGCTGAGCCGCATTGACGCCCGAGAGGTAGTCGTTCACGCCGCCATAAGCGACGAAAAGCGCGCCCTGCTCGGCCGAGGGCACCTGATTGAGCAGCACAAGCGGGATCTCCGCCGACGTGATCGCCAGCTCAGAGGCGACGGCCGCAGCACCCGAGACCGGGTTCAGCACGATGCCCAGGGGATCGCCACCCGTGGCCAGCAGCTGCTGAATCGCCGCGTCCTGCTGTTCCTGGGTCGCGGATTCGACGTAGGTCAGGTCCCAGCCGAATTGTTTCGCCACATCGGCGGCCCCCACGGCGTTTTGCCCGAAATAGGGGTTTTCGCGCGACTGGCCGAACATCACGATCGATCCACTGTCGGGCAGCTCTGCCAGCGCGGCACTGCCGCCGAGCGCAAGCGCCATCGTTACCGCGCCAGCGCGCAGTTTCTTGCCGTTTTCCATTGGTCTCCTCCCTATTGGAAATCGTATTTCGCTGCCTTTGCGCGGCCCCCTCCGAGCCAGCGCCTGGGCGCGTCATCCTGTCCTGCGTGTGTCCTCCCAGGCCACGCGCAGCCGGGTCAGGGTCAGGCTGGCGATCCGCCACTGGCCACCGATCTTCCGGTACGTCTCGTCGTAATGCCCGAAGCCGTGCATGACCTCGTGGCCGTATTCGAGCCTGTCATAGAGCGTCCAGCGCCCCGAAGCCGCATCGGCCGACTGAAGCGTGATCAGCGGATCATGGCCTTGGTGGACCGATACGATGCTCCCGACCGCCTGCTCGATGACCTTCGCGGTGGCTGCGCCTCCGATGACAACCCAGGCATCCGAGTCCGCATCGGCCTCGGTGACGCCGTGGTGCCCGACGTGATGCTGCAACTCGCCACCAAAGTCGACGTGCGCGTCCTCGGTGAAGATGTCAATGATGGCGGGCCAGTCCTTGGTGTCCACCGCGTGGAAATAACGGGCCTTGAGGGCCCGGATCTCTTCGAGCGCGACAAGGCGTGCAAGATCGTTCACCGCCGAGGCGGTGATATTGGACTGTTCCGTCATGAATTCCTCCCGTTTTACCGGCGCTGGACGGGGTCACGTCACCTGCGCTGGTAGAACAAACTTTGTCATTTAACGAAGCTATTCGTCAATACATAACTTTCAGTCGCAACCTTGGCGGCATGATTGCCGCAGCCGCAGATGGGACAATAAACTGTAAAATATAGTAAAATTATTTTCTGGCCTCTTAGCGGCATGTAAAACGTTCTCGCGATGAGCGAAGAATCGGCCACAATCAGTATGCGGCGACTTACGCGATGCGGCCGCGTGCAGCATGCCGATCACTGCCTACTTCCCGGACTTCAGACCACGTGCGCGCTGCCAGACCGCGTGGATCGGCATCTCAGCAGGGTTGAAGTCTGGCCACACCGGCACGAGCGCGCCTCCCGCAATGCCGGGCCAACCAGAGACGTCGGCGGACAGCGCCCTGGCCTATCATGCCGATTTCCGACGCCCCCTCTCCCCGGACGAGAGGAGGCCTTGGCGCGACCTGCCGCTCGAACCTATCCGACAAGTGGCGTGTCGCGGATGGAAGCGCGTCTCGATACCGCCCGTCACGCCGAAGCGATCGGGGTCATCGGAATGCGGCTGCGCGACACCCCACCCCTCGGCCCGCGATGCGGCGAAGCGGGGCAAGTGTGCGAGCCGCTGACCTATATCGCCGCCCTGGCTGGAGTGACACGGCACATGACGCCGGGCACGTGACGGGCCCCTCGTGCCGGTCGTCTCGCTGACTGTCCTCATGATCAGGAAGCCCTCACGTACAGAGCTTCGCCACAACGTCATTTTCGGTGTGCGATCATGACACCACCTGGCGCGACCGGTTTCCGTCGAAACGGGAGCCCTCTTCGCCCATATTAGGGGGCGTCGATCCGTCGCGTGACGCTGGCGCGCACGAGCTCGGCAATCGTGCGCATGCCCATCTTCTTCATCACCCGCGCCCGGTGAACCTTCACGGTCTTCTCGGCCAGACCGAGATCATGGGCGATCTCCTTGTTGAGGCTGCCCGAGACCACCGCGTCGAGCACTTCCGTCTCGCGCGGGGTCAGGCTCTGCAGCCGCTCCTCGTAGCGCGCGGTGCAGTGCGTCTCGGCCTGCGCCTGTCGGGCCAGCGCCCTCGCGGCGGCAAGCGTTGTCAGCAGCATGCTCGGCTGCACCGGCTTGGTGAGGAAGTCGAACGCCCCCTCCTTCATCGCCCTGACCCCCATGCCGATGTCGCCGCGTCCGGTCAGGAACACGACGGGAAACTCCGGCTGGAGCGCCGCGACCCGCTCGGCAAGCTCGAAGCCGTCGAGCCGGGGCAGATACATGTCGAGGATGGCGCAGCCCGCAACCGCCGGATCGAAATCGTCCAGGAAGGACTCGCCGCTCGCATGGGGATGCACATCGAATCCGCCGGCCCGGATCAGCCGCGCCAAGGCACGGCGCACGCTCTCGTCGTCATCGACGAGATGGACGACGAAGGGCTCTTCGGATGGCGTGTTCATGGCGCGGGCAGGGACAGCGCAACCCGAGCCCCGTCCCTTGTGCTGCTGACAAAGCGCAGCGATCCGCCATGCGCTTCGGCGATGGTCTGGCTGATCGACAGCCCCAGCCCCATGCCCTGGACCTTGGAGGTCGCGAAGGGCTTGAAGGGATTGTCCCGCAAGGCCTCGGGCAGGCCGGGCCCGGTGTCGGTCACCGAGAGCACGCGCTGATCCTTCGGACCCAGTCCGGTCTCGATGATCATATGCCGGGTCGTCTGGTCGGCCATCGCATCCGCCGCGTTGATGACGAGGTTGAGCAGCACTTGCTGCAATTGCTGGACATCTCCCTTTACCATGAGGGAATTGCTCGAGAGTTTCAACTCTAGCGCGATCTTGCGCGACAGAATTTCGCTGCTGACAAGCCGGACGGTCGATCTCACCACCTTGTTGAGATCCGTGTCCTCGAGGCCGGCACTGTCGCTCGTCATCAGACGCCGCAGATTGATGATCACGTCCGCCGCACGCTGGTCGTCATGGGCGATGTCGCGCAACACCTCTTCCAGTTCCGCAAGGTCCGGAGCCGGCTGGGCGAGCATCGCGGAGCCTGCCTCGGCATTGGCGAGGATCGAGGTCAGGGGCTGGTTCAGCTCGTGCGCAATCGCCCCTGACAGCTCGCCGAGCTGGGCGATGCGCGACAGCCTCGCCATCTCCATGCGCCGCCGGGCAAGCTCCTCGGCATTCCGGCGCCGGCGGCGCTCCATGATGATCAGGGCGGCGATGGTGCTGGCCTGGAGCAGGATGATCGCCAGCGCCAGCAGGATCTCCAACCGGTAGCGCTCCCAGATGCCCGGATCGTAATAGAGCAGCCGGCTGTCGGGCGGGCGCAGCTCGGGATCGAGATCGTGGCGCCTGAGCTGCCGCCAATCGAGCACCGCCGACACCGGCACCGACTCCGCCTGCCTGGCGCCGGACGGGTCCTCGAGGACCCTGAGCGCCTTTTCCGCGATCGCGGCGCCGGTGTCCTCGAAGGTCGAAAAGCTGCCGCCCACCACCCCGCGACCGATGTTGGAGCTGTAGACGCCGTAGGTCGGTGCGGCGGACACCTCGGCAATCGTGGCCAGCGCATCCGCCGGCACGAAGCGGCGTCCGTCGGCATCCTCGAAGATCGTCAGCCCGATCAGGATGTCCGAGGGATCGAGCGCCGCCGCCCGGTCCCGAAAACCTTCAAGCGACAGGTCGGAGACGAACGCGATCTCGATATCGGAGACATCGGCGAGCGCCGCTTCCGCGAAGGACTTCCAGCTCCGGTCAAACTCGGCCGATCCGGTGAAGATCACCGCGCGCTGCGCCTCCGGCTGCAAGTGCCGCGCCAGCTCGAAGGTGCCGCGCAGGTCAAATCTCGACACCACCGCATGCAGCCCCTCGACCTCCGCAAACGCTTGCCGGGTGGCCTCGAGAATGCCCCCCGTAGACCACCGGCACACCGGGCGCGATGCGCTCCCTGATCCCGACAGCCAGAGGCACCGCCTCCGGGCCGATCGTCATGATCAGGTCGATGGTCTGGTCGCGGTATTTCGCATCCAGCGCGTCGATGAAGCGTTGCTCGTCCACCGCATCAGGAAAGCGCTGCGCGTCGCGGTATTCCTCGTAGATCTCGTATCTCGAGGTCCTCTTAGCCCCGGAGAAGACAGAGCGTATGCCCTCCTCGACCGCGACATTGGCTGCGAGCGTGCTGGACCCGGAATAGATCGCGAGGACCCTGAGCTGGGACGATGGCCGGCCCTCCTGGGCCCAGGCCGCGGACCACCAGAACAGCGCGACAATGCCAAAAAGGGCACACCTGCAGGCGCGGGCTGACATGGTCTGTCTTATTGTCTCGGCGAAGCTGCGCAGCTTTGCCCCCAAAAGGTCGAATTCAAAAATCTACCGCGAGTGAACCGCACGCAACGCTCCGAAAAGGGGGCGATGCTTGTGGACCAGTCACACCGGTCGCCGACAGAATGCCGGTTCTCCATCGGGCGTCAAGTCAAGGCAGATCGCGGCGTGACCGGCGAGATCGACTTTCCGGTGGCGGTCCGGCCCGAAACACCGACGCGTGTTCCACGGCAGCGAGCACAACGAGATCAAGCCGGGCACGGTTGCTGCGGTCGCCATCATGACCGGACTGATGCCGGTCCACCTGCGCTTTCAGGACGCGGATCCGCAGAGGTTCGATCTCGAAGGCAGCAGGCCGCATGCCGACCGGCCTTGGACCACTCGGCTACAGAAAGAACCGATGGATGATCGAGGTGCGCATTGCGAGGGGACTTGCCCCGCTGGCCGTTCAAGGGATCTGCTGGATCGCCCTCAGCATCGCTTCGCAGGTCCTCCGGTTATGCGCCTCAAGGCGCGCGGCAAGATCCAGCGGGGTCTTTGCGCGCAGGGCGATCATGATCTGCTCGTGCTCCGAGAAGCTATCCGCCACGCGTGAGAAATCCTCGTTCACAACGAAGCGATACCGCCAGATCCGCTGCTGCAGCCCCTCGTAGGTCTCGCACAGCAGCGCATTGCCTGAGATCTGCGCCAGCCTCTTGTGGAAGGCATAGTTCAACCGGGTGTACTCATCCATCTGCCCCAGCTCGAGCGCCGCGCCGAGTTCGTGGTGCAGCGCGCCGATCGCGTCGAGGTCCTCTTGCGTGACCCGTTCGGCGGCGGTGAGACCGATCAGCCGTTCCAACGCCCCCTTCAGCTCGAAGATTGGCTGGATCTGGTCCGGATCGATTGGTGCAACGATCGCTCCGCGGTTGGGGCGGAGCTGAACGAACCCCTGCACCGCCAGCACCTTGAGCGCCTCGCGCAGCGGCGTGCGCGACACTCCGAACATGCGGCAAAGCTCGGCCTCGGGGATGCGCTGCCCGTTTTCCAGAGTGCCCTCGATCATCAACTGACGCATCCGGCTCACAAGGGTCTCGTGCAGAGAGGCCTCACCCTCGTCCGCCGGTAGCAGATCATCCCTCACCTCCAGGTCCCCCATCCCGCCTCCTCGTGCTGCGCGCAGGTCATTTTGCGAACATCATGCCGAATTCCGACAGCGGCGTCATGTCCGTCCCGGCCTCCTTCAGGCAGCCCCACAGGGTGAAGGCCACGGAATCAAGCACCGGAATGCCAAGCTCGCGCTCCAGTTCGGCCGCCACCAAGGGACCGCGCATGTTGGTACAGACGATCGCGATCGCGTCGGGCTTGGCCTCGGCCACTTCGCGGCACATGCCTGCGATCTCTTCTTCGGAGACTTCCGAAAACGAAAAATTGTCCGACCGGTTGCTGTGCCGCTCTGCCACGGTTTCGATCCCGATGGCCGCGTAATTGTCGATGATCTGCTGCTGCACATCCGGTGTATAGGGTGTCACAAGGCCCAACGTCTTCACCCCGAACGCCTCGAGCAGCATGTTGAGGCTCTTGATCGCCGTGGTCGCCTTGGCGCCCGTGCGCTCGCTCAGCGCGGCGCAGAGCCGGTCATCGCTGTCAAACCCCAGCCAGCTGGCCGAAGTGCCATTCCACGCGATGACGTCGATCTTGGCGTCGGCCAGCAGATCCGCCGCCGCAAGGACGGGATCGGTCCCGAACTGCTTATCGGACCCTTCATCGAGCGCGATCCGCGTAACCTGCAGGCGACCGAAATGCACCGAGACATCCGGGAAGAGCGGCCACGCCAACGCCGCGGTGTAGGGTTCGACCACCGTGTTGGATGACGGGGTCAGCATGCCGATGATGGTCGGGCCGGAAGAAGCGCTTGTCTGCATTCAGAAGTTCCATTTACTGCGGAGGTCGCGGAAGAATTGCATTCATTTCTTGCAGCTCCGCGTTCAGATCTGTCCTGACAACTTGCGCCACGCCAGAGCAACCACGTCAACGCAGTAGAGCCAAAAAAATGCACGAAACGGGCACATCACCGGCATTTCGCCGCTGTTTTCGCCTAAATTTGCGCCAAAACCAATAGATCTACAAAAAGCTGGGCGGCAGGCCGGGATTTCCATTGATCGCGACACTGGCTTCCTGAAACGCTCCAATCAGTCACAAAATGAATGCAATCTCAGGGAGACAATAATGCGCAACAGGTTCACCACAGCCCTGGCCGCCGCCGCTCTGGCCAGCGTCCCGGCCCTCGCCTCGGCACAGGATACGCTCCGTATCGCTGGCAACTTCTCGCAGAACACGAAGCAGGTCTCGATCGAGCAGGCCTTCTTCGAGACCCTCGGCGAGGACGCCGGCGTCGACCTTGAAGTCAACTACAACCCGATGGACGTGGTCGGCGTAAAGGCCCCCGACGCCCTGCGCCTGCTGCGCAGCGGCGCCTTTGACGTGATGTCGGTACAAATCGGCATGGCGTCGCGGGATGACCCCTTCTTCGAGGGCATCGACCTGATCGGCGTCGCCACCGACATGGACAGCCTGCACACCGTCGTCGACGCCTATCGCGACGCCTTCGACACCCGCCTGCAGGAGAAGTTCAACGCCAAGGCGCTGACCCTCTGGCCCTTCGGCCCGCAGGTCTTCTACTGCAACGAGCCGATCGAGACGCTGGCCGATCTTGAGGGCATGAAGGTCCGCAGCTTCACCCCGTCGATGTCCGCCATGCTGGAATCTCTGGGCGCCACACCCGTGACCCTGCAGTTTTCCGAGGTCTACCCGGCCCTGCAGCGCGGCGTCGTGACCTGTGGCGTGACCTCCCCGACGTCCGGCAACACCGGCAACTGGCCCGAGGTGACCACCCACCAGCTGCCGTTGTCGGTCTCCGGCTCGGTGCAGGGGCATTTCATCAACCTCGACACATGGAACTCTTTCACGGCCGAGCAACAGGCCGCGCTGGAAGAAGAGTTCAAATCGCTCGAGGACCAGCTGTGGGAGCTCGCCGTGTCGGCCAACGGTGACGCGGTGGCCTGCAACACCGGTGCCGACAGCTGCTCGGATCACACGAAGTTCGACATGGAGCTGGTCGAGATCAACGACGACGACCGCGCGAAGATCAAGGAGATCGCCGAGACCGTCGTGCTGCCGATCTGGAAGGAGACCTGCAACAATGTCGACCCGTCCTGCACGGAAACCTGGAACGAGACCGCGGGCGACGCCGCAGGCCTGACCATCAACTGAGCCTGTCCAGAGCAAGACCCTGTGCGGGGGCGCCGATCCGGCGCCCCCGCGTCCCCATTCACGCAGGCCTCGGAGACTCAGAATGTCCGGAGAAAACAGGATCGCGCAGGCGATGACCCCCGTCGCGCGGTTCCTTGCGCTGGTGGCCGGCTACGCGCTGCTGCTGCTCACCCTGACCATCACCGCCGAGGTGCTGCTGCGGCGCTTCGCCAATGTCTCGCTTCAGGGCGGCGACGAGCTCGGCGGGTACACGCTGGCCATCACCGGGGCCTTCGGCTTTTCGCTGGCCGCGATCGAACGGGCCCACACCCGCGTTGAGATCCTGACCGAGCGCGTCAATCCCGGCGTCGGGTCGGTGCTGAACCTGCTGGCGACGCTGGGCACCATGCTGATGGCGCTTTTCATGGCCTGGCGCGGCTGGGCCGCGCTGATGGAGAGCATTGAATTCAAGTCCCTTTCCGGAACGCCCCTCATGACCCCGCTGTGGATGCCACAAAGCCTCTGGGTCTTCGGACTGGCCGTGTTTGCCGTGGTCTCGACCGCGCTCTTCCTGCACGCGGCGATCCTGTTCCTGCGCGACCGTGACCGGCTGAACCGCTTCTACGGGCCCAAGTCGCTCGACGATCTCATCCATGAAGAACAGGCCGGCGTGACGGCACGAGGTGCACAATGATCGGGATCGGAGAAGCGACGCTCGGCTTCATGATGATGCTGGGCCTGATGTTGATCGGCCTTCCGGTGGCCGTGGCGATGTTCCTCACCGCCTTCACCGGCGCCATGCTCACCATGGGTTGGCCGATCCTGATGACCTTCGGCAACCAGATCTGGAGCGGTCAGAACGATTTCATCCTCACAGCGATCCCGCTTTTTGTCTTCCTGGGAGAAATCCTGGTGCGCTCGGGCGTGGCGGACGGGCTTTACCGCGCGCTGTCGGACTGGATGCGCAAGCTGCCCGGCGGGCTGCTGCACTCGAATATCGGGGCATCGGCCTTCTTTGCCGCGGTCTCGGGATCCTCGGTCGCGACGGCCGCCACCATCGGCAACGTGGCCATCCCGATCCTGTCGGAGCGCAAGTACGACGAACGCCTGACCGCCGGAACCATCGCCGCGGGCGCCACGCTGGGCATCCTGATCCCGCCGTCGATCAACATCATCATCTACGGCTCGATGACCAACACCTCCATCGGCCAACTCTTTGCCGCCGGCATCCTGCCAGGCATCGCCCTGACCGTCGCCTTCATGGCGCTGATCGCGGCGATCTCTGTCCTGCACCCCGGCGTCGCGGGGCCAAGCCTGCCCGACCGCCCGATGCGCGAAAAGCTGAAGTCGCTGCTGGAAATCCTGCCACCGCTGCTGATCTTCGCCATCGTCATGGGCGTCATCTACGGCGGCTGGGCCACGCCCACGGAATCCGCCGCCATCGGCGTCACCTGCGCGCTGCTGGTGGCCTTGGCCAAGCGCAAGATGACCCTGCCGCTCCTGCACGAGGCGATGATCTCCACCGTCCGGATCTCGGCGATGATCCTGCTGATCATGGTCGGCGCGCATTTCCTGAACTTCGTGATCGGGATGCTCGGCATTCCCCAGACGCTGACCCGCTTCGTGGTCGATCTGGGCGCCGGCCCGATCCAGGTGCTGTTCCTGCTGATCCTCTTCTACCTCATCCTCGGCTGCTTCATGGAGACGCTGTCTATGATGATCGCAACGCTGCCGGTGGTCTTCCCCCTGGTCGTGCAGCTGGGCATCGATCCGGTCTGGTTCGGCATCTTCCTTGTCCTGATGATGGAGACCGGGCTGATCACGCCGCCCATCGGCATGAACCTCTACATCGTTCAGGGCGTGCGCGGGACCGGGTCGATCATGGACGTGATCTGGGGCTCCCTGCCCTTCGTCCTGCTGATGCTGGCCTTCACGATCCTGCTGATCTTCTGGCCGGGACTGGTGCTCTGGTTGCCGAACCTGTTGTTCTGACCATGCAGCTTCTGACAGCCGATTGCGTGATCCCCGGAGCGGAGCGCCCACCGCTGCGCCCCGGGGCCGTGGCGGTGGACGCGGGCCGCATCGTGGCGCTCGGCACGCCCGACGACATGCGCGCGTGCTTCCCCGCCGCGGGCCTCACCGCGCTCGGCGATGCGATCCTGCTGCCCGGCTTCGTGAACGCCCACCAGCATGGGCGCGGCCTCAGCCAAGTGCAGCTGGGCTATCCCGACGATCAGCTCGAGCCCTGGATCGCCCGGCGGCGCGGACGCAAGGCACCCGACGCCTACCTGCTGACCCGGCTCGCCGCGCAGGAGATGCTCCGCAATGGCGTCACCGCCACGCTCCACGCGAATTACTCATACACCACAGGCAATTACGAGGCCGAGCTGCGCGGTGTCATCCGCGCCTATGAAGAGATCGGGCTGCGCGCGACGGTTTGCGTGGGCTTCGCAAATCAGGGCGGTCTGGTCTACCCGCCGACCGATGAAAGCGCCTTCCGCGATTGCCTGTCCCCGCAGGCACAAGCCCTCCTGAACCAAACACCTCCCGCCTACCTGCCCTTGCAGGAAACGCTGGCTCTGACGGATCGGCTCCTGTCCGAATATGCCGGCCACCCGACGATCTCGATTGCCCATGGCCCGGCCGGACCGCAATGGGTGTCAGATGCCGCTTGGCAGTCCATCGCCGCCCATGCCGCGCGCACCGGCACCGGCATCCATTTCCATCTGCTGGAATCCCCCGCGCAGCGGGCCGTCGCCGAGACGCTCTACAGCGGCGCGGTCCTGAAGCACCTCGAAGCCCTCGGCGTCTTCGAGACCCAAGTCAGCGCGGCCCACTTCACCCAAGCAAGCGCGCACGACGTGGAAGATGCTCTGCGCGTCGGACTCACCCTCGTGTCGAACCCCGGCGCCAACATGCGGCTCTTCAACGGTGCGCCGCCGCTGGCCGACTGGCGTGCGGCGGGACTTCCCGTGGCGCTCGGCACCGACAATTGCGCGCTGGACGATACCGAGGATTACCTGTCCGAACTGCGCCTCGGCGGCCTTCTCGCCCGGGGCACGGGCGCGCCTGCCAAAGCCAACCGGCTGACCCTCGCAATGGGCACCGAGATCGGCGCTCAGGCGATCTTTCAGCCCGACATCGGCACGATCGCCCCGGGCCAGCGCGCCGATCTGGTGGCGCTCGACCCGACCCGCGCGCGCGGCCCCTACACCGATCCCGATTGCGACCCGCTCGATCTGATCCTCAGCCGCTGCACCGGAGCGGACACGCTCCTGACCATGGTCGGCGGAGACATCCGATACCGCGCCGGCGAGCCGCCCGCGCACACGGCCGAGGTTGCGGAGATGGCCGCCGCCGCCCGGCTGGCCGGGCCGGATGCCGGCGTGCATGCCGAAGAGATCGCCGAAGCCATCCGACAGGAGATCCCCCGATGACCGTCCTCGTCACCGGCACCTCTGGCTTTGTCGGCTCTGCCATAGCCGAAGCCCTCTGCGCGCGCCGCATTCCCGTGCTCGGCCTCGACCTTCACCCGCCTCGGAACAGTTGGCCGGGCTTTGACTTCGTCACCGCAGACCTGAGGGATCAGGCATCGCTCGATGCCGCGCTGACCGGGCGCCGCCTGACCCACATGATCCACGCCGCAGCCCTCACCCCCGACGCCGCCTTCGAAGAGGCCAACCCGGACCTCGTGCTCGACGTCAATCTGCTTGGCAGCGTGCGTCTGCTGCAAGCCGCAAAGACCGCCGGCATCCGTCGGCTGCTTCAGCTCTCCTCGATCGCCGTCTACGGCAACGCCGCACCTGAAGCCGACGGGCTCTACCACGAGGACCGCACCACCCCCACGCCGCAAAGCCTTTACGGGATAGGAAAATATGCCGCCGAGATGAGCCTGCGCCGCCTCGCGCCGTCTGCCGGGATCGATCTGTCCATCCTGCGCCTCGGCCCGATCTTCGGCCCTCACGAACGTGCGTCAGACAGCCGGAAGGTCACCAGCCCACATCACCAGATCCTTCTGGCCGCGCTGGAGGGGCACCCCGTCACGTTGCCCCGCGCAGTGCCCGCCGACTGGTGCTACTCCTGTGACGCCGCCTCGGCCATCGCTTCACTGGTGAGCAGTGACGCCGCATTGCCTGACATCGTGCATATCGGGGCTGGAGAGGTGACAGACCTGCCGGACTGGTGCACAGCGCTGGCCGCGCATCTGCCGCTGAGCTGGCACATCGACGCCGCAGCCCCGACGATCCGCTACGGCTATCCCACCGACCGCCCGGCGCTCGCCATCCAGCGCCTGCGCCGGCTGGTGCCCGGCTCGCACACCCCGCTGCCCCGAGCCGCCGCCGACTGGCTCGGGCACATCGCACATTCGCCGAAGGAGACCCTCTCATGACCCAGCGCCTTGCGGACCGCGTCGCCATCGTAACCGGAGGATCCTCGGGCATCGGGCGCGCCATCGTCCGAAGATACGCGGCCGAAGGCGCCCATGTCCTTGTCGCCGACATCACCGAAGAGGCCGTCGAGGGCGGCCGCCCCGTCTGCGAGGTGGTGGCCGAGGAGGGTGGATCCGCCGTCTTCGTCAAAACCGATGTCTCGTGCGCCGACGCGGTCGAGGCGCTTGTGGACCGGGCCACCGCCCAGACCGGCCGCCTCGACATTCTCGTCAACAACGCCGTGCTGCGCGCCGGCAAGCCTCTGGTCGAGACCGAGGAGGCCGACTGGGACCGCGTGATGGATGTGAGCCTCAAGGGCGCCTACCTCTGCGCGCGCGCCGCCGTTCGCCAGATGATGACGCAGGAGATCCGCGAGGAGGTGCGTGGCCGCCTGATCCATATCTCCTCCCAGCACGGCCACGTTTCGGCGCCCGAGGATTTTGCCTATGGTGTCAGCAAGGCCGGCATCGCCTACATGACCCGCCAGATTGCCGCCGATTACGGCCCCCATCAGATCGTCTCGAACGCCGTCGCTCCCGGCAAGATCCTCACTGGCAAGGGCGGCCGCGCGGTCGAGCCGCGCTGGATCGACTATTCCAAGCAACGCACCCCGTGGCCCCGCCTCGGAACCCCCGACGATGTCGCCCGCGCCGCGCTCTTCCTCGCCAGTGACGAGGCGACCTATCTCACCGGACACACTCTGTTCGTCGACGGCGGCTGGATGGCCGCCTGATCCACGCGTGAACAAAGATCCGCGAATTTCCCGACTTTGTTATCATCATCCGGGACGGCCTGAACACCACACCCGACGTCTTCTCCGCAGATCTCGCCAACACCGGCTTACCCGGCACCAAAGCGGGCAGCGCGCGCACCCGTGAGGGCGCTTGATCTGGCCGACGCCCGCCATGGTATGCGACGGTGATCGCCGTAGCGGCCGCCTCTCCGACAAATGCTGTCGCCACGCCAGAACCGACAGCCATGGCACTGGGCCGCAGGCGCCCTCGAGGTGTCGCCTGAGAGACATCGCGCAAGCCTCGTTCGCGAGCGTCAAAACAAGTCGGCAATCATCTGGCGAAAGCGCGATGCGGCGATTGCGCCCTGCACGCCGATTGGCCAGAAGCGATGGAACGCCATGCGTTTCATGTCCGACACGGGCAGCGGCAGCGTCTCGGTCGTGACGCTGCCCGTCAGGCTCTCTGCGAGATGGGCGCCAAGAGCTGTCGAAAGCGCGACGCCGCGCCCGTTATAACCATAGGCGATCAGCAACCCGGCCCGCGGCGCATGCAGCTTTGGCAAGTGATCTGGCGTGATCGACACCCGGCCGTTCCACGCATAGTCCCATTCGACCGATGCAAGCGCCGGCCAGAGGTGCTCCGCATGGCGCCGCACAGCGCCCATGCTTGCGGCGTCCGACGACGGGCGCATCGGGCCACGGCCACCGATCACCATCCGGCCGGCGGCATCGACACGGCAATAGACCGTCACCAGCCCGGATTCGTAGAGGACCTGCCGCCCGGGCATCACGCGCGCCGCCAGATCCGATGGCAGCGGCTCGGAGGCGAGCACCGAGCTGAAGACCGGGACGGATGCCTCTGCCAGTCCCGGCCACAGGCGATCCGCATAGCCATTGCAGGCAATTAGAACTTTGGCCGCGCGAACCTCGTGACCATTTGCCGTGAACCGCCAGCCTCCGCCCTGCTCGGCCAGATCGCTGGCGCGTGACCGGGCAAAGATCTCGGCGCCGGCCCGCGCCGCACTCCCGGCGAGGCCCCGCACGAGCTTTAGCGGATCGACATCTCCGCCACGCCTGTCCAGCAAAGCCGCGGGATAGTGCTGATGGCCGGTCAGCGCCGCAAGCGCTTCACCCTCGAGCCAGTCGACCGGCATCCCGAGTGCGCGCATGTCATCATAGGTTCGCCGCACCCCCGCAATGTCACGCTCTGAGGCCGCCGCCCGCAGCGTCCCGTTGCGGCGCAGATCGCAGTCGATGCCAAGCCTGTCGACCAGCGTGGCGGTGACGTCGACCGTGGACCAGCCGAACGCGACGATGCTGCGAGCTTGATCCTCACCGAACCGCTCGTTGAACCACGAGGGATCGAACTTGAGCCCCGGGTTGAGCTGCCCTCCGTTGCGCCCAGAGGCGCCCCAACCCGGCACATGCGCCTCGAAGACCGCCACCGAAACGCCGGCCTCGGCAAGATGCAGCGCCGTAGAAAGGCCGGTCAGCCCGCTTCCGACGATGGCCACTTCGACGGTCTTGGGGCCCGCGAGCACGGGCCAGGACGGCTCGGGGCCGTTCTGGTTGAGATAGAGCGCGTTGCCGGCTGTTTCCACCATGGGCGTCAGGCCGCCTTGGGCAGGGCCACGCTGCTGTCGCGCAGCGCGGCCACGACCCGCGCGAGGCGCTGCTTCAGCGCATCGGAGAGAGGTGGTGTCATGAGCGCCGACCCGCCGGCGTCGGTCCCGATCAGCTCCAGCGCGTGGCGCAAGTGGCCAGGGCTTTCCTCTGCAGACAGCCCATCCATGAGCCGCCCGAGGCGTTGCTCCAGCGCAAGCGACTCGTCTGCCTTGCCTGCCTGAATCTGCGCCGGGCCCTCCGACATCCGACCCGCGGAGATCAGCACGTCGCCGACCATGCCGCTCGCAAGCTGCTGGAGAAAGAGTGTGTCCTGCCCGCTCGGGGCACCAAGGGATGGGCCGACGCGCTGCATGATCTGGTCGAAGTGATAGAGGTCGGTGCTTGAGGCTTTCATTTCGTCGAAAATGCCACCTTCAACGCGCTTTGCAATGATCTCTGGCACAAAAGGCGAGGCGCGTGTATCGGATTTTCATAGCGCATGATCGGCAGGTCCACCTGCATGATGCACCGTGTGGATGTCGTCGATCGCGCTTTGCTACGACGGGGAGATCTCGTAGGGCGCGTTCGGCCTCGGCCCCGTGGCCCCGCCTTCTCGATTGCTCTGGCCGCGGGTATCGCATCTCCGAGCCCGGGCGCGAGCACGCCCATGTGCGTGGTCGCCAAGACACCCTTGCCTCGCGCTGTTGTCGCCTCATGTCCCCGCCGCATGGGAAGACGTACAAGTACTGCCTCCGCGTCCCCATACAGCGGCGAAGACGGATCCTCTTTTGAGGGCAACGAGACAGTTGCGATGACGGCGCTCAGCTTACCACGCCCGCGCGCTTGAGCCGGTCGATCTCGGACGAGACCGCCTCGGCAAAGGCCAGCCCGACGGTGCTCAGGGGGCGATCGCGCGGAACGAACTGGGCGATGTCCCAGGTGATCGCCGGAAGCAGCCTGTGCGACGAGACCTTCCCGGGATCGAGCAGCTGGCTTGCCACGGGATCGACGATCGCGACACCAACGCCACGTTCGACGAGGCGCACCACGCCGTGCAGCGTTCGCAGCTCCGCGGCGATGGTGCGGTCGACATTGATGGTTTCCATCATATGATCGACGCGCTGGCGCAACGGGCTGCCCTCGGCAAGGTCGATAAACCACTCCTTGCGCAACCGCGGCAGAGGAATTTCCTCAACGTCACCAAGGGGATGACCCTTCGGCAAAATGCAATGCGCTTCGCAGTGCGCCAGCGCGCGCGCATCGCCGCCAAACGCCTCGGCGTTGAGCGTGATCCCGAAGGCCAGGTCGCAGCGTTGCTCGCTGATCATGCGCAAAAGCTCGGCCATGCCGACATCGACGATCTGCACGGTCGCGAGAGGATGGCTCTCGCGAAAGCTCTGCAGCGCATCGAGCAGGAAGGTGTCGCAGAAGATCGGCTGGGCAGCGATCACAAGGTGCCCGACCTGTCCGTTGGAGATCGCCACCGCCTCCTGCTCGAGGCTGCGCAACCCGGCGAGATGGCGCACCACGGTCTGGTGGAATCGGAACGCCTCGGGCGTCGGGGCAAGGCGATTCCGTTTGCGCAGAAACAAGTCGAAGCCGACCTTTTCCTCCAGCGCCGAGAGCAATCGGCTCACCATCGGTTGGCTCGTCTCAAGGTCTTCCGCGGCCATTTTGACCCCGCCCAGCCGCATATAGGCGTCAAAAGCCTCCAATTCGCGTGTCTTGAACATGGCGCACTCCCTCAGTATGCATTTTATGCAAACAGAGGCGATCTATTGTCAATCTTCGCATACTGTGAATGGTGCGGCGCATCCAACAGACCGGCCCTGCCGGCGCAGATGTGAGGCAAACATGAAAAAACTTCTTGGAACGATCGCCCTCGCCGTGATCGCAGCAACCGGGCCCGCCGCGGCCCAGGAGTATCCCGATCAGGCGGTGACCCTCGTGGTCCCCTATGGCCCCGGCGGTGCCTCCGATCTCGCCGGCCGCGCGCTGGCAGAGACCGCGCAGCCCTTCCTTGGTCAGCCGGTCACCGTGATGAACAAGCCCGGCGCAGGCGGCATGAACGGCGCCCGCTCGGTCTCCGAGGCGGATGCCGACGGCTACACCCTGCTGCTCGCCCGCGTTGGCATGGCGCTGTCGCCCGCCGTGACCCCGGGCAACGCCGTGCCGTGGGACGCCTACACCTTCCTCGGTGCGCTCGAAGCCACGCCGATGATCCTCGCGGTGCGTGCCGATGCACCCTATGACACCGCCGAAGAGCTGGTGACCGCGATCGAGGACAGCAATGGCCGTATGACCTACGCCGCCTCCGGCGCGACCGCGATCGACGGCTTCACCACGCAGGCGCTGCTGGCCGACAACGATCTCGACCCGCTCACCGCGGCAACGCTGGTGCCCTACAAGGGGGGCGGCGCACTCGCCACCGCGCTGCTCGGCGGCCACGTCGATTTCGTCGCCATGGCGGCGGGCTCGCTGATGCCGCATATCGAAAGCGGTGACCTGAAGGCGCTGATGGTGTTCGCGCCCAAGCGCATGGACACCCTGCCCGACGTCGCGACCGCGGCCGAGCTCGGCTACGAGAAGGCCGGCCAGATCGCCGGCTGGAGCGCGCTCTACGGTCCCAAGGACCTGCCCGAAGAGGTGACCGCCAAGTGGCAGGACGTGCTGGCCGAGGTCGCCACCGACGAGAAATGGCTCGACCTCGCGGCGCGCCGCGGCTCGATCTCGACCATCGGCGATGTCGACATGAACGACTACGCCCAGAGCCAGTACGAGCTGTTCCACGGCCTGGCGCAGGACTTCGGCTACCTGTCGAACTGAGCGCCCCGGGCCGCGCTGCGGCCCGGCTGACCTGACGACCGATCGGCGCGGCCCCGACAAGAGCGGGCCGCGCCACCGTTCCGCCCCGCGTCACCGGGGCCCCCTCTTTCCCGGAGTGTCGCATGCCCAAGCCCGTCCTGCGGGGGCTGATCATTGTCGCCTTCTTCGCGCTGACCGCCTTCGTTCTCGTTCCGGCCTTCGTGCCGCGCCCCGCCTTCATTCCCGGCTTCGCCCCGCCGCCCGACATGTGGCCGCGCACCGTCTCGCTCGCTGGCATCGCGCTTGGCGCGCTGGCGTTGCTCTTCGCCGTCACCCGCCCGCAGGCCGACGAGCCGCCGCTCGAGACCGATGGCAGCAGCCCCGCCCGCATGACGGGCCGTTTCGCCGGGCTGATGCTGGCCTTCGTGCTGTTCCTCGTGGCCATCCCGCTGCTCGGCTTCTTGGTCTCGACGATGCTGCTCACGCTCTGCATCGTGCTGATGACCGGCGAGCGCGGCCACCGCATCTGGATCGCCCTGCTCGCCTTCGGCGCGCCGATCCTGCTGCAGCTGTTCTTCAATTCCGCGCTCGGCACGCAGTTTCCCAAGGGCGTGCTGACGAAGCCCTTCGGCTTCTGATCGGAGATCCCCATGCTCAATGAAATCCTCTCCGCGCTGGTCGCCGTGGCGACGCTGCAGAACCTGCTGATCATGGTCGCGGGCATCTGGGGCGGCGTCATCGTCGGCGCCATCCCCGGCATGACCGGAACCATGGCCGTGACCCTCGCGCTGCCCTTCACCTTCTACATGGACCCGGTGCCCTCGATCCTGCTGCTGGTCGCGCTCTACAAGGGCTCGACCTATGGCGGCTCGGTCTCGGCGATCCTGATCAAGACGCCGGGCACCGCCTCGGCCGCCTGCACCGCGCTCGACGGCTACCCGCTGGCGCAGCAGGGCAAGGCTGGCAAGGCGCTCAACATGGCGCTCTATTCGTCGGTCACCGGCGACTTCATCTCCAACCTGTCGCTGATCTTCTTCGCCGCGCCGCTCGCCGTTCTGGCGCTGCGCATCGGCCCGCCCGAGTTCTTCATGCTGATGCTGTTCGCGCTGACCACCGTGGCCGGCGTCTCGGGCAGCTCGCTGCTGATGGGGCTGGTCTCGGCGGCGCTGGGTCTGCTGCTGGCGACCGTGGGCGAGGACATGTACGGCTCGTTCCGTTTCGCCTTCACCCCGGACATGCAGGCGGGCCTGTCGATCGCGCCGGTGCTCATTGGCCTCTTCGCCCTGCCCGAGCTGATCAAGCTGGTGGTGATGCGTGCCGCCAAGAAGGAAGAGGCCGCCACCCTCGGCGCGCAGCACGTGACCCGCGCAGAGTTCATGGGCTCGCTCAAGAGCATCCTCAAGGGCTCGGTGATCGGCTCCGTGCTCGGCGCCATCCCCGGCATCGGCCCGTCCTCGGCGGCGTTCTTCTCCTATGGCGAGGCGCAGCGCAGCTCGAAGAACGGCGCCAATTTCGGCAAGGGCGAGCTCGAGGGCATCGCTGCGTCGGAATCCGCCAATAACGGGGCCTGCGGTGCCACAATGATCCCGCTGCTGGCCCTCGGTGTGCCCGGCGACGTGATCACCGGGGTCATGCTGGGCGCCTTCATGATCCAGGGCCTGACGCCCGGGCCGCTGCTGTTCCAGACCAACATCCACGAGGTCTACATGCTGCTGATCGGCATGCTGGTCTCGTCGGTGCTGCTGTTCTTCGCCGGCAAGGCGACGATGCGGATGTTCGCCAAGGTCTCGCACATCCCGCAGACGCTGCTGACGCCGCTGGTCCTGCTGCTGTGCATCTTCGGCATTTACTCGATCGCCTCGAGCCCCTTCGACGTGGCGGTGCTGCTGGTCATGGGCGTGGTGGGCTTCGGGATGTTCCTGCTGAATATCCCGGCGGCGCCCTTCCTCATCGCGTTCATCCTCGGCCCGATGCTGGAAGAAAATCTTCGTCGCGCACTTGCGATCTCGCGCGGGGAGCCGGCAGTGCTACTGTCGTCGCCAATCACCTGGGTGTTTGCCGCGCTCATCGTGTTCGTCCTGTTCATCACGGTGCGCCGCGAAATCCTGAAATCCAAGACAGAAAGACGAGTAGCCCAATGACCCTGCAGAGCGAGACACAGCCCGCCGCCCAAGACCGGCAGGCCAGCGCCGCGCAGCACCTCTCGGACCTGATCGGCTTCGACACGGTGTCCCGCAACGGCAACCGTCCGCTGATCGACCACATGGCCGCCTTTCTCGAAGGGCTGGGCGCGCGCATCACCATCCTGCCCGACGAGACCGGGGCCAAGGCCAACCTCGTCGCAGCCTTCGGGCCCGAAGGGGTCGCGGGCGTGGTCTGGTCGGGCCATACCGACGTGGTTCCGGCGGACGAGCCCGAGTGGCAGAGCGACCCCTTCACCGCCGAGATCCGCGACGGCAAGCTTTACGGGCGCGGCGCCTGCGACATGAAGGGATTTGCCGCCTGCGCCATGGCGGTCGCACCGCAGCTGGCGGCCGCGCAGCTCTCGCGCCCGGTGTATTTCTGCTTCTCCTATGACGAAGAGGTCGGCTGCCTCGGCGCGCCTGCGATCGCCCGGTATCTGGCGGCACTGCCGGTGCCGCCCGAGTTCGCCATCATCGGCGAGCCGTCGATGATGGAGCTGGTGACCGGCCAGAAGGGCAAGATAGCCATGCGCGCGCATGTGGCAGGCACATCGGGGCACTCGTCCTTCGCGCCCGAACACGTCAACGCGGTCGAATACGCCGCACGCGCCATCGCGATGATCTCGGAGCGCGGCAAGCGGTATGAGACCGAGGGGCCGTTCGACCACGATTTCACCGTGCCGCATGCGACCATGCTGGCCACGATGATCGAGGGCGGGGTCGCGACCAACGTCACGCCGGACAGCTGCAGCTTCACCTTCGAGCTGCGCTCGATCGCCGGCATGGACCCGGAAGCCGACATGGCCGAGCTGCTCGGGCGGATCGAGACCGAGGTCGGCGCCGAGATGTCCGCAAAGACCGCCGGGACCGGCATCGCCTTCGAGCAGATCTTCTCCTATCCGCCGATGGGCGAGGCCCGCAACACCGCGGGCTTTGCCCGCTACGCCCGGCTTATGCCGGAGGCGTGGGGCGGCAAGGTCTCCTACGGCTCCGAGGGCGGTATCTTCGAGCTGATCGGCGGCATCCCCTCGGTGATCGTGGGGCCGGGCTCGATCGAGCAGGCGCACAAGCCCAACGAGTTCGTGGCGCTTGACCAGCTCGACGCTTGCGTCGCCTTCCTAGAAGGTGTCGTCGCGGAACTCAGCACCGCCCCGACCGAGGCGCAGAGCTGAAACAGCTGGCCGGGGTGGCAAATTCCGCGACCCCGGCGCAGCCCTGACGCCCAAGTCGGCGGTGAAGAGCCGAGATGGCAGGTTTGTTGCGCAGGTCCGGAGCACCTTCGCGCGGTTGGGCACTGGCTCGCGCGCGGAGCCGGAAGTTGCCATCTCTGGCATATCCGATAAATACAACATACGTGTTGTATATTGTATTTACTACAAGAATGGCATATTCTGACGCTCCTACACGGATGGCATGAGGGTGTCCCATGGATGCGACCACATTCCGCGACGCGACAGCGCTTGGTCACGCGATCCGCCGCCTCCGCAAGGCGAAGGGCTGGTCGCAGGCGGATCTGGCGCGCCTTGCCGGCACCGATGCGCGGCAGGTCTCGCGGATCGAAACCGCCGCGCATGAGCCGAAACTGAGCCTCCTGCTGGCGGTCATCGCCGCGCTGGAACTCGACCTCGCTCTCCTGCCACGGCAAGGCGCCTCACCCGAGACCGCCCGCCCCCGGCCCGAAGACATCTTCTGATGGGTCGCAAGCCTCTGACCCGCACGCTCGACGTCCATGTCAACGGGCGGCTGGCCGGCTACTATCGCTACCGCCCCTCTGCCGGCGCGAGCTTCCAATACGCCGAAGACTGGCTGGGCTGGGCCTATGCCTTCCCGATCTCGCGCCGCCTTCCGCTTGGTCCGGACATCCGCGCCGGCGATGAGGTGGACGCGGTGTTCGAAAACCTGCTCCCCGATGGCACCGACCTGAGGAAGAAGATCGCGGAGCGCACCGAGGCGCGCAGCGACCGGCCCCACGACCTTCTGGCCGCGATCGGACAGGATTGCGTCGGCGCGATGCAGTTCCTGCCGCATGGCGCGACCCCGCCCGACCCGTTCCGGATCGACGGCGAGGCTCAATCCGAAGCGGAGATCGCAGACACGCTCAGGTCGCTGAGCACCACCCCGCTGGGCATCGACCCCGGCGCGCCGTTTCGGATCTCGCTGGCGGGGGCACAGGAAAAGACCGCCTATCTGCGCAAGGACGGCGCCTGGCTGCGCCCGCTCGGATCGACCCCGACGACGCATATCTTCAAGCGCCCCATGGGCATCGTGGGCGGCGGGCTCGACATGAGCGGAAGCGTCGAGAACGAGTATTTCTGCCTCCTGCTCGCCCGCGAGATGGGACTGCCGGCGAACCAGGCCGAGATCCACCAGTTCGAGGACCAGATCGCCCTGGTCGTCGAGCGCTTCGACCGACGGCCAAGACGGGCCGGCGGCCTCGTGCGGGTGCCACAGGAGGATTTCCTGCAGGCGATGGGCCGGTTCTCGGCCGAGAAGTACCAGCAGCATGGCGGGCCATCGATGGCAGAGTGCTTCGCGCTGCTGCAGCAGTCCGACACCCCGATCGACGATCAGGCGGCCTTCCTGAAAGCGCAGATCTTCAACTGGATGATCGCGGCGATCGACGGGCATGCCAAGAACTACTCGATATTCCTCGAGGGCGACGGCTTTCGCATGACGCCGCTTTACGACATCATGAGCGCCGCCCCTGAACGGCTGCGCGCAGGGTTCCGGCACAAGGATCTGCAGCTGGCCATGTCGGTCGGCAAGCGCGGCCACTATCGTCTCGACAAGATCCTGCCACGGCATTTCGACGAGACCGCACATCGCGCCGGTGTGTCGGTTGAGGCGCGGCATCGCGCCGTCCGCGAGCTCCTGGCCGCCGCGCCCGGTGCGCTGCATCGCGCGCTCGAGCGGCTGCCCGACAGCGTGCCCACGGACACCGCCAGCCAAATCGTCGAGTATGCCACCGACCGGCTCAGGCTGCTCGAGGCTTTTGCCAAAACGACGACGTGACAACGGATCGGGCACCGCGCGACGGTGGCGGCCGATCCGTTCCGAAGACTGGCGGCTGCGGCCTCAGCGACAAGCGGGCTGAACCAACCTCCCTGTCTCTGGCGCCTCGACCGACAGGCTGGTCCGTCCCCCCCTCGCTCGGAAAGTGGCGTGGTCGGGGGGCAAGATGTGCGCGTCGCTCGCAAGCATCGCTGCCGGGCCTTGGCCCGCCGGCCCGGGCCAGGTATCCCGATCCCGGAAACACTCTGGAGACCCGACGTGAGCGCGCAAGGCACCGACAGCAGGCACCCGGCATTCGCATCAGATTCCTACGACGAGATGGCCTACAACCGCGTCTGGTTCAATCTTCTGCGGATCCAGCGCTGCCTTGGCCCCGACATCGCCCGCGCGCTCAAGGGCGAGGGCGTCGATGATCCGGTCTGGTACGAGATCCTGCTCGAGCTCGAGCGCGCCGGCCCGGATGGCATCGCGATGGCCACGCTCGAAGACAAGCTGTTCATGCCGCAATATTCGCTCTCACGACACGCCGCCCGGCTCGAGGCGACCGGCTGGATTCGCCGCAGCCCGAGACCAGGACCGGGGCGCGGGCAGATGCTCGCGCTGACCGAGGCCGGGCAAGGACTGCACGAACGGCTCTGGAGGGTCTACGAGGAGGCCATTCGCGCGCGGCTTGGTCCACGGATGAGCACCGAGGAGGCCTATGCGCTGTCACGGATGCTGATCCGGCTCTATCCCTGAATGGGGCACCGCGCCCGACCTGCGGGCGCGGTGCGGTGCTCAGAAGCGTCCGACGACGGTGAGGGAGAACGTCCGCCCCGGCTCCTTGAGCGTGGTGAAGCCGGCGTAGTCGCTGCCATAGGTGGCGCGATCCGCGTATTCCGTGTCGAACAGGTTGTCGACAGACGCGCGCACGGTGATGTTGTCGAGCTGCGGCGGCACGTACTCGGCATAGGCATTGACGACGGTGTAGCCCTCGAGATCCTCGAGGCCCGAGGGCATCTCGTAATCGAGCGCTGCATCTATGCCGCCACCAACGTTCAGACCATCTACGCCGGTCTCCTGATCGATCTCGAACGCCATGACCGTGCCGAGCGGCGCACCGAAATCAAGCTGGTCGTAGCTGTCGGACCGGTCTCCGTCGATGCGGGTGTCGCTTTTCGAAAGGGTGAAACGGGCAAATCCGCTGTCCCAGCCGTAGCTCGCGCCGATGTTGAAGCCGCGGCTCTCGAAGTCGAAATTGTCGGTGCCGCCGCGGGCATTGTCGACCTGGGTGATGAAGAGCTCGCCGCCAAGCTTGAGCCTGCCGCGCTCCCAGTCGAGGCCCAGCGAGGCATTGCGGGCGCGGGACGGATCGAGCGTGCCATAGTCGAAGGGCGGCAGGAACTCCCAGTAGGTGTAGTTGTCCTCGATGTCGATGCCACCAAAGACCGACGAGACACCGCCGCGCAGCGTCAGCTCATTGGTGACCGCGTAGGTCGCCGAAAGGTTGCCCGAGGCACCGGAATGGGACACCTCCTCGCCGGTGACGCCCTCGAACTCCTGCCAGTCGTAGCGCGCGCCGAAGGACAGGCCGAGCGCGTCGGTCGGCTGCAGACGGGCCTGCGCGAAAAGGCAGTGAGTGACGCTCTGTTCGGTCTGGTACTCGTCAAAGGCGGGGCTGTCGTATTCGCCGAAGCGCTCGCGCCAGTCGTAGCCCGCGTTGACCGTGCCTGTCGCCAGGTTGAAGGTGTTCATCAGCGTCGCCGACTTGGTCCAGGACAGGCCGTTGCTGTCATATGGCTCTTCGATGATGATGTCGCTCTCGGAATAGCCAAGATGCGCCGAGGGATCCCAAAGCCCCGTGGCGGCGGTGTTCTCGTAGCGCAGCGAATAGCTGGTGCGCGTGGTGTCGTAGGTGCGCAGGTCCGAGTCGTCGCCGCCGAAATTGGCCCGGTACTGGCGCAACGTGTCATCCCGAAGCTGCTGGCCCGAGAACTCGATGCGATGACCGCTTTCGCTCTCGTAGGCGATCTTGCCGAGCAGGCTGTCGAGATCGGCGGCGGTGCCCCCCATGGTGTCGCCATCGCCAGTGACATAGTCCTCGCCGGTGGCACGCTTGGCATAGCCCAGCACCGACAGCCCGCCGGCGCGGCCCGCAAGCGTCAGCGCGCGCTGGAAGGTCTCGCCGTTGTCGCCGTAGCTCAGGCGCACATTGCCGCCGAAGTTGCGCCCTTCGCCCAGCAGGCGCTCAGGGTCCACGGTCTCCATCACCACCGAGCCGGCCAGCGCATAGGGCCCTGCATCGGCGGGCGAGACGGTGGCATCGACACGCACCTCTTCCAGCAGGCCGGGATCGATGGCGTTCGCGGTGGCGTGGTGGAAGGTGCGGTTGTTCTGCGCGGTGCCGTCGACCACGACGCCGAGATTGAGCATGTCGACGCCGTTGACAAAGATCTTCTGGGCGACGGGAATGGCCCCGCCGACGCTCACCGAGGCAATACCGGAGAACAGGTCCTTCAGATCGCCGGTGCGCGCATGTTCAAGCTCGCGCCCCGACACGTACATCGACGTGGCGCGGTCCGCGGCTCCGGCAAGGCCGTCAAGCTGTTCGAAATACAACGGGTCTAGAGCGTAGTAGCCCTCAAGCTCCTGCCCCCAGCTCTGCGCCGCGAACGCCGCGCTTGCGGTGCCGGCCAGCAATACCGTTTTGGTGATGGTCGATGCCATGATCCCTGTTCCCCTCACAAATTCCCAAAGGTTGGCTGGGCAGGGCCTGGCTTGACGTTCGCTTACTCCGGGCACGGCATAACATGCAATTGCATGTTTAAGGTTTCCAAACGATGTTGCAAACTTGCCAAGGCGACTGGCGGCTTCGGATGGCCACGCCCGGAGGGTGCCTCGGCCGGGCTCCGACCGGGAATGTCGGATGGTGGGCCGCCTGCGCCAGCGCAGCGGCAAGCCCGGCATCCCGAGTGGCTGCCGCAGGTCGTTGAGAGGGTCGCGGTGGGGGCGTCTCGCTGCCCTGCGGCGAGACGCCGATTGACGCGTGCGGCAAAACTCTGGCATCACTGACGCATATCCGGTCCCGGTGCAGTCTCTGCCCCGGGCGCAAGAAGGGAACGCAGTGCGGCACGGGCCATTCGGTCACGGCCAAGTCTGCGACTGCCCCCGCAACTGTAAGCGGCGAGCAACGGCTGATCGTGCCACTGGAGCAATCCGGGAAGGCCAGCCCGCGCGATGACCCGCAAGTCAGGAGACCTGCCGGATACGCGCCCCTGGAACGGGCGCCAAGCCGGGCGTCGGGGTGAGCGCCAGAGCGGATCCGCGTGGTGCCGGCCCTGTCCGCGCGCGAGGATCGCAAGCTCTTGTCCCGATGTCTCAAAGACAGTTGCGCCGGGTGTGGCGCAAAGGACAAGGACGACGAGCCTGATGAAGACGACCCTGATTGCCGCAGCAGCGGCGCTTGCCATCCCGGCAGCCGCGCAGGCGCATTTCCTGCTGGAATACACCACCGACACGATGATCGAGACGCCTGGCGATGTGCCGGTGAAGCTGATCTTCTGGCACCCGTTCGAGAACGGCCACGTGATGGACCTGGAGACGCCCGAAGCGTTCTTCATGATCCACAACGGCGAGAAGACAGATCTTCTCGGCACGCTCGAACCGGTCATGTTCAGCGGCGGCGAGAACGAGGGCGCGGCCTTCCGGGGCACGGTGCCGGTCAGGCGCTCGGGCGATTACGTGCTGGTGACGGTGCCGCAGCCCTATTACGAGGAGTCCGAGGAGATCTATATCCAGCAGATCACCAAGGCCTTCCTGAACCGCAACGAACTGCCCACCGACTGGGACCAGCCCGTCGGCCTGCCAACCGAGATCATCCCGCTGAACAAGCCCTACAACGTCATCGCCGGGAGCACCTTCACAGGCCAGGTTGTCGCCGATGGTGCCCCGGTTGCCGGGGCAGAAATCGAGATCGAGTACATGGCGGCCGAGCCCGACATGGAGAGCGCGGCATCCTCCGAGCCCACCGTCTCGCCGCTGCCGGGCGGGGCCGTGGTGGCGGTCTCGGACGCCAATGGCTACTTCACCTTCGGCGTCCCCAAGGCAGGCTACTGGGGCTTTGCCGCGCTAGGCTCGGGCCCCGAGACCGAGCACGAGGGCAAGGAACTCAGCCAGGACGCGGTGATCTGGATCCGCGCCTGGGATCTGGAGTAGGCGCGCATGCACATCGTCGACGGCGCCCTGTCGAACGCGGTGGTCATCGGTGGCGGCATCGCCGCCGCCGGTGGCATCGCCATGGGCCTGAGATCGCTCGACATCGACCGGATCCCGACCGCGGGCGTTCTATCTGCAAGCTTCTTCGTCGCGTCGCTGATCCACGTGCCGATCGGGCCCTCCTCGGTGCATCTGATCCTCAACGGGCTGGCCGGGCTGCTGCTCGGCTGGGCCGCCTTTCCGGCGCTCTTCGTCGGCCTGTTGCTGCAGGCGGTATTCTTCGGCTTCGGCGGGCTCACGGTCCTTGGGATCAACACCCTCAACATCGCCCTGCCAGCGGTGCTGGCGGGGCTGATTTTCGGGCGGCTGATCGGGCGCGGCACTCCCGGTCAGGGCGCGCTCTGGGGCGGCCTTGGCGGCGGCTTCGCCATCGCCGGGACAACCGCGATGGTCGCGCTGTCGCTGGCGCTGTCGGGAGACGCGTTCCTGCCCGCCGCAAAGCTCGTGTTCTTCGCCCATCTTCCGGTCATGGTCATCGAGGCGCTGCTCACCGGCTTTGCCGTGCTGCTCGCCCGCAGGGTCAAACCGGAGCTCTTCACCCGGAACGCCATCGCATGAGACATCTTTTCCTGATCGCGGTGCTGCTCTGCGCGCCACTGCCCGCTCTGGCCCACAAGGTGATCGCCGGTGTGTTTCCGTCCGGCGATGCCATCGAGGGCGAGCTCGGCTTCTCGAACGGCGACATGGCCGCGAGGACCGAGGTCTTCGTGACCGGGCCGGACGGGGCCGAGCTTGGCCGCACGATCACCGACGAGGACGGCTTCTTCCTCTTCGTCCCGACCGCGCCCGTCGCTCACACCTTCCGTGCCGATCTCGGAGCCGGTCACGTGGCCGAAGTCACCATGCCGGCCGAAGAGGTGGCGGGAATCCTCGGTGCCGCCGCGCCCGCCACCCCGGAGGCCGAACCGCCCGCCGTTCCTGCCCCCGCCGCCGACGCCGACGCCAGCATGGCCGCGCTTGCCGAGCCCCGGCGACGCGCCATCGCCGAGGCGGTGCGCAACGAGATCCGCCCGTTGCGTCGCGAGATCGCCGCCTATCGAGAGCACAACGACCTGCAGACCATCCTCGGCGGCATCGGCTATATCGTCGGGCTGTTCGGGCTGGGCTTCTACCTTGCCGCGCGGCGCAGGCTCGCGGGCTGATGGCGCATGTGCTCGGACATCGCGAGGCGACCCTCTCCGAGGCCGGCGACAGCGATCGGGCGGGGATCATCGGAGCACTCGATCCGCGTCTGCGCATCGTCATGGCCTGCCTTTTCGGCACCGTCACGGTGGCGCTGACCTCGCTGCCGGCGCTCTGCGCCGCGCTGGCCACGGCGCTGCTGCTACTTGCCGCGTCGCGGTTGCCACCGGTGCCCACCCTGAAGCGGATGGCAATGATGGACGGCTTCATTCTGTTCATGCTGGTGCTGCTGCCGTTCTCGGTCCCTGGCCCTCCGATCGTCACGATCTGGGGCCTCACCGCCAGCTGGACCGGGTTTTGGCAGGCGGTCGAGATCGCGCTGACCGCCAATGCGGTGATCCTCGCCCTGATGGTGCTGGTCGGAACGCTCGAGCCGGTGACGCTGGGCCACGCGCTGCACAGGCTGCGCTGCCCCGAAACGCTGGTGCACCTGCTGATGTTCACGATCCGCTATATCGAGGTCCTGCGCGAGGAATACCTGCGCCTGCGCGGCGCGATGAAGGTGCGCGGCTTCCGCCCCGGCAGCAACTGGCACACCTATCGCAGCTTCGGCTATCTTGTCGGCATGATGCTGGTACGGGCCATCGAACGTTCCGAGCGCATCCTCGGGGCGATGAAATGCCGGGGCTTCTCGGGCCGGTTGCTCCTGCTGCAGGACTTCGCACTGACCGGGCGCGACCGGGTCGTCGGCGCGGCGATGACCGCGCTCTGCCTTGGGCTTCTGCTGCTGGATACCCTATGACGCTGCTCGATCTGCGGGACATCCGCTTTGCCTATCCCGGCCATCCGCCGGTGCTCGACGGGGCCTCGCTTCGCCTTGCGCCCGGCCAGCGCCTGTCCCTGACCGGGCCCAACGGTTCGGGCAAGTCGACCCTTCTGCGCATCATCATGGGGCTGCAGGCGCCGGACTCGGGTACGATCACCGCGTTCGGCACATCACGCTCGAAAGAGGCCGATTTCCACGAGCTGCGGCGCCGCGTCGGTCTGGTCTTTCAGGATCCCGACGATCAGCTCTTCTGCCCGACCGTGGCCGAGGACATCGCCTTCGGCCCGCTCAATCTCGGACGCTCTCGGGACGAAGCGCTGGCCATCGTCGACAAGGTTCTGGACGATCTCGACCTCATGCACCTGAAAGGGCGCATCACCCACAAGCTTTCGGGGGGCGAGAAGCGTCTGGTGACGCTGGCCGCAGTGCTGGCGATGGAGCCCGAGGCGCTGCTGCTCGACGAGCCGACAAACGCGCTCGACACCAAGAACGAGGCGCGCCTGCTCGAGATCCTGTGTGCCTTGCCGCAGGCGATCCTTCTGGTCAGCCACGCCCCCTCTTTCCGCGCGGCGTTGGCGCCCGAGGCTCTTGAGCTGCGCGACGGGCGTCTGGTGCCGGTCTAGACCGGCGCGCGGCGCAGCAGGTAGGTGTCCATGATCCAACCATGCCGGGCACGGGCCTCGGCCCGCCGTGCCACGATACGCGGTCCGGCCTCGGAGAGCGCTCCGTGTTCGAGAATCTGCTCGGGCATCCCGAGAAATGCGCCCCACCAGATCCGCAGCCCCTCGGGCGGCAGTGTGCGGAAGCTGCATTCCCCGTCGAGCATCACCACCACGCTCTCGGCACCCTCGGGCCAACCCCCGTCGCGCAACCTCCGGCCGGTGGTCACCGTGACCGCGCCGTTGATCGTGTTGAACGGGGTCGCGTGGGCGGCCGTCAGGGCCTGCAACGCGGTGATCCCCGGCACCACCCGCAGACGTGGCGGCCCCGGCAGCCGCGCGGCGATGCGCAGGGTGGAATCGTAAAGCCCCGGATCGCCCCAGACCAAGAGCGCCACCGGCCCCTCGGGCGCGTCCTCCAGCGCCGCCTGCCAGCGCCCGGCAATGGCGTCGTGCCAGCGCGTGACCCGCTCGGCATAGGGAAGCGCCTCGTCGCGCACCGGCATGTCGAAGGGGATCACCTCGGCGGCACTGCCGGACTCCGCGAGAATCGCAAGCCGCAGATGCGCGAGATCGTCCTTGCCCGGCCCCTTGCGCGGCAGCAGCACGCAGGCCGCCTCGCGCAGGGCCTGCCGGCCCTCGAGCGTCAGGTGCGCGGGGTTGCCGGTCCCGATGCCGATCAGCCAGAGCTCAGTCATCGAAGCCCACCCCGATCTCGGCCAGCGGCCCGTAGAGGATCAGCGCCGGCGCGTCGGCAAAGCCCGCCTGCAGGCGCTCGGCCAGAGTGGCGACGGTGCTGCGGTGGAGCTGCTGCTCGGGGGTCGAGACCGCCTCGGCCAGAAGCGCCGGGGTCTCGGGCGGCAGGCCGCGCGCGAACAGCATCTCGGCGAGTTTGGGAAAGGTGCGCTTGCCCATGAACACCACCGTCGAGGCGCCGGCATCGGCCAGCGCCGCGAGGTCGATATCGTCGGGCAGCGCGCCGGTGGCGCCGTGCCCGGTGACGAACTGCACCCGCCGCGCGGTGAGCCGCCGGGTCAGAGGGATGCCGCAGGCCGCCGCCGCCGCCACCGCAGACGGCACGCCGGGGATGATCTCGTAGCCGATGCCGGCCTCGCGCAGCGCCAGAAGCTCCTCTTCGAGCCGCCCGAACAACCCGCTGTCGCCGGATTTCAGCCGCACCACGCGCTGCCCGGTGCGGGCATAGTCGACCAGCAGCCGGCTGACATGGTGCTGCCGGGGCGAGGCCCGCCCGGCCCGCTTGCCGACCCCAACCAGATCCGCCTTGGGGTTGGCATGGGCGAGGATCGGCCCGGCAGAGAGGTCGTCGAACAGCACCGCCTCGGCGCGGCCCAGCCGGTCCACGGCCTTGAGGGTCAGCAGCTCCGGATCGCCGGGACCGGACCCCACGAAACTGACGAATCCGCTCATGACGCGCCCTCCTCCTGCGAGATCAGGTGAAAGAAGGTGCCACTGACAGGGCCGCGATGCGAGCCGGTTTCCGGCACCAGAGCGCCGTCGGCATCCGCGACCTCGGCCAGCGCCGGATCGGGCTGCTCGAGGATGGTCGAGTAGTGGAACTCGTGCCCGCGCAGGGCGGTGCCCGCCGCGTGGCCCGGCATCGGCGCGTGCAGCACCGCCCGGCGATAGCCGAGGTGGAACTTGCGCCGCTCGTAGCTCGTCACCAGCCCCAGCAGACCGGCCATCTCGTGCCGGGTGCCCTCCTTGTCGATCAGCCCCTGCCCCAGCACCATGTAGCCGCCGCATTCGCCATGCACCGGGCGGGTCTCGGCATGGGCGCACAGCCCCGCACGAAACCGCCGCGCCGCGGCTAATCGGCCGGCGTGTAGCTCCGGGTAGCCGCCGGGCAGCCAGACCAGATCGGCGCGCGCGTCGGGGGCCTCGTCGGCCAGTGGCGAGAACGGCAGGATCTCGGCCCCCGCCGCGCGCCAGCCCTCGAGCAGGTGCGGATAGGTGAAGGAGAACGCCGCATCCTGCGCCAGCGCGATGCGCTGCGCGGGTGGCGCGGGCAGCGGCCCGGCCTCGCGCGGCGAATGGCCGGAGGCGGCGGCCCGGATCGCCGACAGATCGACATGCGCGCGCAGGAAGGCCGCGTAGCCCGCGATCGCGGCCTCGAGATCGGGATGCTCGACCGCCTGAATGAGGCCCAGGTGCCGCTCGGGCAGGGTCAGGTCGCCCCGCCGCGGCAGCACGCCCAACACCGGCAGGCCGGCGCGCTCCATGCCCGCCCGGGTCAGCCGCTCGTGCCGGGGCGAGGCCACGCGGTTGAGGATGACCCCGGCGAAGGGCAGATCGGGCATGTAGCTGCGGAACCCCAGCGCCGTGGCGGCGGCGCTTTGTGCCTGCCCGCCCACGTCGAGCACCAGCACCACCGGCCAGCCCATGCGCCGCGCGGTCTCGGCGCTGGTGCCAAAGCCGCTGAGGCCGCGGGTCGCCACCCCATCGTAGAGCCCCATCGACCCCTCGGCGACGCAGATGTCGGCGCCCACCGCCTGCCCGGCGATGGCCGAGAGCAGCCCCTCGCCCATCGACCAGCTGTCGAGGTTGAACGAGGGCCGTCCGCAGGCGGCGCGGTGAAAGGCCGGGTCGATATAGTCCGGGCCCGACTTGAACGCCTGCACCGCCAGCCCGTCCTCGGAGAGCGCGCGCAACAGTCCCAGCATCACCGTGGTCTTGCCGGTGCCCGAGGACGGGGCGGAGATCAGAACCCCGCGCATCAGTCTTCGCTCCAGCCCGACCACGGGCTGTCGGCGCTCTGCGGGCGGTAGCGCCGGTCGTAATCCGGGGCGTAGAGGCAGCTTTCGTCAAAGCCCTCGCCGGCCAGCGCGGGGCCCACGAGGATAAGCGCCGTGCGGGTGATCTGCGGCTCCATCCGGGCCTCGATATCGGCAAGCGTACCGCGCAGGATGCGCTCGTCGGGCCAGCTCGCCCGGTAGACCACCGCCACCGGGCAGTCAGCGCCATAGACCGGCGCAAGCTCGGCCACCACGGTCGCGAGGTTCTGCACCGACAGGTGCAGCGCCAGCGTCGCGCCGGTGGCGGCGAAATTGGCCAGCGTCTCGCCCTCCGGCATCGCGCTGGCGCGGCCCGGTGTCCGGGTCAGAACCACCGACTGCGCCAGTCCGGGCAGCGTCAGCTCGGCGCCGAGCGCGGCGGCGGCGGCGGCAAAGGCCGGCACGCCGGGTGTGATCGAGACCGGGATGCCCTCGGCGCGCAGCCGCCGCAGCTGCTCGCCCATCGCCGACCAGACCGAAAGATCGCCGGAATGCAGCCTCGCCACGTCGTGGCCTGCGGCGTGCGCGGCGCGGATCTCGGCGATGATCGCGTCGAGGTCGAGCGCCGCGGTGTTGACGATGTGCGCCCCCTCCGGGCAATGCGCCAGCACCGCCTCGGGCACCAGCGAGCCGGCATAGAGGCAGACCGGACAGGCCGCGATCAGGTCGCGCCCGCGCAGGGTCAGCAGGTCGGGGGCGCCGGGTCCGGCGCCGATGAAGTGAACCGTCATTCGGGGTCTCCTGTCGCGATGGCGCATGTGGCCATCCTGTCGGGTGAGATCTGGCGTGGTGCAAGCAGCCGCGCGCCGGGGCCGGCCGCCGCGAGCGCCGTGGCCTCGGCAACGCTGCCGGTGCCCCGCGCCGCGAGGGACGCCGCGGAGTGGGTCGCCGTCGGCTGGTCGAGCGCTGCGGCAGGCAGCGCGTGGACCGGCAGGTTCAGCGCGTGGGCAAGGGCGCGGAACGCGGGGTGCGCGGCCTTGTCCTCGGCGGTGGCCAGCGCGTCCGGGGCTACCCCGGTCAGCGCCAGCGCCTCGGCAAGGCTCTGCGCGCTGGCCCCTGCCCGGAATCCGAACCCCGCGACGATCAAAGCGTGACGCTCCACTGCACGACCGGCCGCGACGCTGTCCAGCCGCGGCGACGCCCGAGGGGCGCAGCAGTCGCCAGCTCGACGCGCAGCAGATCTCCGCCGCGCCGGCCCTGCGCGGCAAGGAGCAGCGCCTCGGTCTCGAGCGTCACCGCGTTGGCCACGAGGCGCGTGCCCGGCGCGAGCCGCGCCTCGAGCCAGCCGAGCAGCGCCGCATCGAGCCCGCCGCCGATGAACACCACATCCGGCGTCTGAAGCCCGTCGAGCGCCTGCGGCGCCGCCCCGGTGACGACCTGCAGCCGGTCGACGCCGAGCCGCCCCGCGTTGCCGCGGATGCGGTCCGCCCGATCGGCGCGCGGCTCGATGGCGGTGGCGCTGAGCGAGGGGTGCGTCAGCAGCCACTCGATGGAGATACTGCCCGAGCCACCGCCGATGTCCCACAGGTGCTCGCCTTGCCTCGGGGCCAGCGCCGACAGGGTCAGCGCCCGCACCGGGCGCTTGGTCATCTGACCGTCGCTCTCGAACCAGTCATCGCCCCGCCCCGAGGCAAGCGGCAGCACCGCCCCCGGCCCCGCCACCTCGAGCGCGACACACAGGGGATGCGCAAAATCGCCGGTCAGCGCATCGGCCCGCCCGGTCGTGATCCGCTCACGCGGGCCGCCGAGCGCCTCCATCACCGTGGCCTGCGAGGCGCCGAAGCCCGCCTCGCAAAGGAGGCCCGCAAGGGCTGCCACCGCGTTCCCGTCGCGCAGGGTCAGCAGCACGCGCGCGCCGGGCGCCAGATGTGGACGCAGCCGGCTCAGCGGCGCCGCGTGCAGCCCCAGGCAGAGCACGCTCTCAAGCCCCCAGCCCATCCGGCTTGCCGCCAGCGAAAAGCACGACGGTCCGGGCAGCGCGCGCCACTCCCCGGGACCCAGATGACGCGCCAACACCGTCCCCGCCCCGCACCAGAACGGATCGCCCGAGGCCAGCACCACCACCCGCCGCCCGCGCAGGGTCAGAAGCTGCGGAATGCCGTCGGCGAAGGGCACCGGCCAGGCGATGCCTCTCGCCTGCACGTCCGGCAGCAGCGCGAGGTGGCGTGGCGGCCCCATCACGACCTCCGCCGCATCGAGCGCGGCAAGGCTTGCGGGCGGTAGCCCTTCCGCGCCATCTTCGCCGAGCCCGACAATCGTCAGCCACGGATCCCTCATGATGGCCTCACCAGACATGCCGCGCCCCCTTCTGCTTGGTGGCACCACCGAGGCCTCGGCCCTCGCGGCGCTGCTGGCCGGGGCCGGCATCGCGGCGCGGCTGTCGCTCGCAGGGCGCACCAAGGCGCCCGCCGCGCAGCCGTTGCCGACCCGCACCGGCGGCTTCGGCGGGGCGGAGGGGCTGGCGCGCTACCTGCACGACCAGCGCATCACCCATGTGATCGACGCAACCCACCCGTTCGCCGCGCAGATGAGCCGCAACGCCGCTCAGGCCTGCGCCGCGCTGAACCTGCCGCTCCTCGCGCTTAGCCGGGCGCCGTGGCGGGCGCAGGCCGGGGATCGCTGGCAGCACGTGCCCGACATCGCCGGCGCGGTGGCGGCGCTCGACCGCCCCGCGATGCGGGTCTTTCTCGCGGTGGGCCGGATGCACCTCGAAGCCTTCGCCGCCCAGCCGCAGCACCACTACCTGCTTCGTCTCATTGATGCGCCGGAGGCGGTGCCGCTGCCGCGCAGCGAATGCGTCGTCGCGCGCGGCCCCTTCACGCTCGCAGGCGATCTGGCGCTGATGCGCGCGCATGGCACCGAGCTCGTGGTCGCCAAGAATGCCGGCGGCCCCGGCGCGGTGGCCAAGATCGCCGCCGCGCGCCAGCTTGGCCTGCCGGTGCTGATGATCGACCGGCCCACCCTGCCCGACCGGGCCGAGACCCACGATCCGCGGGCGGTGATGCGCTGGCTCGGTCATGCCGATCTCGGGGTGAAGACGTAGGGCGCGCCCTCCCGCGCGATCACCCGGGTCCGGGAGGAGCCCACCAGCACCACCGTGCGCATGTCGGCCATCTCGGGCCGGCACTCGGGCAGCGGCACCACGCGCAGCGCTTCCTCGGGGGTCGACACGGCGCGGGCAAAGATCACCGGGCGAGCATCCTTGCAGGTCTCGCGCAGCAGGTCGAGCGCGCGGACGAAACCCTCGGGCCGCGCCTTGGAGCGCGGATTGTAGAGCGCCATGGCGAAATCCGCCTCGACCGCCAGCCGCAGCCGTTTTTCGATCAGCGCCCAGGGCTTGAGATTGTCGCTGAGGTTGATGGCGCAGAAATCATGCCCGAGCGGAGCGCCGGCCCGCGCCGCCGCCGCCAGCATGGCGGTGATGCCGGGCAGCACCTCGATGCGCAGATCCCGCCACGCGGGCGGCCCGGCCTCCACCGCCTCGAACAGCGCCGAGGCCATGGCGAAGACACCGGGATCGCCCGACGAGACCACCACCACGCGCCGCCCCTGCCCCGCCAGCGCGAGCGCATGGCGCGCCCGGTCCAGCTCGACCCGGTTGTCGGAGGCGTGCTTGACCAGTCCGGGCCGGTCGGCCACGCGCGCGACGTAAGGAATGTAGCCGATCACGTCGGTCGCCTGGTCGAGCGCCGCGCGCACCTCGGGCGTCACCAGCGCCTCGGCCCCGGGTCCCAGCCCGGCCACTACCACGCGCCCGGTCATGGCCGCCGCCCCTGTCCATGCACCACGATGATCGAGAAATACGGCGTCACCCGGCCCTCGGCCTCGGCGAGGCGCTGCACGCTCTGCCCCGGCATCGAGGCGAACTCCACCAGCCACGCGGCATCGAACCGCCCGGCGCGTCGCAGGGCGCGGCGCACCTTGTCGAGGTTGCGCCCGATCTTCATCACCACCAGCGCGTCGCTTTCGGCCATGCGCGCCGCGAGCATGTCCTCCGGCAGCGTGCCCATGAGCACGCTCAGCATGTCGTCGCCCCAGGTGATCGGTGCGCCGGTCGCGGTCCAGGCCGCCGACATGCCGGTGATCGCCGGCACCACCTCGAGCGGCACCCGGTCGGCCAGCCGCATGTAGAGATGCATGAACGAACCATAGAAGAACGGATCGCCCTCGCAGAGCACCACCACGTCCTCGCCGGCCTCGGCCAGCGCCGCGAGCCGCTCGGTGCAGGCCTCGTAGAACTCCGCCAGAAGCCGATTGTACTCGGGGTCGGTGAACGGGATCTCGGTGGTGACCGGGTATTCCAGCGGCAATTCCTGCGCGCCTTCGGGAAGCAGCCCCTCGACGATGCCGCGCGCCTGCCCCTTGCGCCCGGCCTTGCGGAAGAAGGCCACGTGGCGGGCGCCGCGCAGCAGACGATCGGCGCGCACGGTCATCAGGTCCGGATCACCCGGGCCGAGCCCGAGGCCGTAGACCGTGCCGGAGGTGACGGCGCCGCTCATTCGGCGCGGCTCGCGATGGCGTTGACGGCGGCCACGGTGATGGCGCTGCCGCCGAGCCGGCCCTCGACGACGCAGCAGGGCGTTGGCTGGTCGGCCCAGAGCGCCGCCTTGCTCTCGGCGGCGCCCACGAACCCCACCGGGCAGCCGATGATCGCCGCCGGGCGCGGGCAGCGAGGGTCCTGCAGCATGTTGAGCAGGTGGAAGAGCGCCGTCGGCGCGTTGCCGATCGCCACCAGCGCGCCCTCCAGATGCGGCCGCCAGAGCTCCAGCGCGGCGGCAGAGCGGGTGTTGCCCATCTCCTTGGCCAGCGCGGGCACCTCCGGATCGTGCAGGGTGCAGATCACCCGGTTGTCCGCCGGCAGGCGCGCGCGGGTGATGCCCTCGGACACCATGCGCGCGTCGCACAAGATCGGCGCGCCGGCCCCGAGCGCGGCCCGGGCGCGGGCGGTGAAGCCCTCCGACAGCCGCACATGTGCCTCGAGCCCGACCATGCCGGCGGCATGGATCATGCGCACCACGACCGGCTCGTCCTCGGGGGGGAACCGGTCGAGCGCGGCTTCGGCGCGGATGGTGGCGAAGCTCTCGGCGTAGATCGCCGCGCCATCGGTCTGGTAGGTGTAGGTCATCGGCTAGATGGCTCCGGTCACAAGGTCTTCGGGGCTGAGCCCGGTTCGGTTTGGGGGGTCGCCGGCGCAGCCGTTCTCGACAAGGTCGAACCGGCCGTCGCGCCCGACAAGGGTGCGGGCGGCGGGGCGGGCGCGGGCGCAGCCCTTGGCGCAGCCCGAGACGTGCAGCCCGCCCGGTCCCGCGGCATCGCTGGCCAGTCTCGCGGCAAGCTTTCGGGCCAAGGGCCGCGTCTCGACGCTGGCCGAGGCGCAGAACGGCGCGCCCGGGCAGGCATCGACGCCAAGCAGGGGATCGCCGGGAGCGGTGATGAACGGTCCGGCAGGCACGTCAGCCACACCTTCGAGCAGCAGCATCCGCCACGGCGTGACGCGGATCGCCGGTGCCTCGCTTTCGCCCAGCAGCCGCGCCAGCTCGGCGGCATCGAACTGGCCAAAGGCGGCGCCGATCACCATGCCCGCCGCGTGCGGCCCGGGCTCGGGGAGGGACCCGGCGGCGCGGGGCGCCTCGGCCTGCCAGCCCTCGGGCAACGCTGCCTGTCCAACCACGGCGCACATCCGCCGCGCGCTGTCGCTGCGGTTTGCGTCGAACCAGCGCGCCATCTCGAGCAGCGCCGGGATCGCGTCCTGCTCCGTCACCGGCCTGCCGCGGGCGGCCCCGTCGGCGCGCAGGATCGGGCCCGAGGTTCCGCGCTCGAACCGGACATCCGCCGAAGCTCCCCCCAGCAGCGGCGCCGCGCCGGTGTCTACGGCAAAGCCCACCTTGGCCGGCAGCTCCGGCAGCGCGGGCAAGGCCCCGAGCAGCGCCCGCGACAGACGCTCGGTCAGATCGCCGGGCTGCCAGAACGGCGTGACAAGCACGTTGCGGCGGCGCTCGAGGCTGGCATCGGCATCGAGCAGATGAAGCCGCGCCAGCTCCTGCAGCAGCGCCTCGTGATCTGCCTCGGCCACGCCGCGGATCTGCAGGTTGGCGCGGCTGGTGAGGTCGATGACGCCGCTGCCGAAGCGCTGCGCCAGAGCCGCCAATCCCAGCGCTTGCGTCCGGTCGAGCCGCGCCAGCCTTGGCCGCACCCGCACCACCAGCCCGTCGCCCGACATCATCGGGCGATGCGCGCCCGGACACCAGCCCTTCACCCCGATCATGCCCCCGCCTCCAGCGCGGCACGGATCGAATTGCGCCGGGTCTGCCACAGCCCGGCCTCCGCCAGAGCCCGGAACCGCGCCCGCAGCGCCTCGAGCGCTTGCGCGTTGGCCTCGGCCATGAACCCCGCGATGTCGTCATCGCCCAGCGTGGCCTCGTAATAGAGATCGAAGAGATGCGGCCCCACGACCCCGGCGAGATGCGCGAAGGCGGCCATGTGATCGAGCGTCGCGGCGATCTCGGCGGCACCGCGAAAGCCATGCGCCCGCATCCCCTGCATCCAGCCGCGCGAGCCTGCGCGGGCCTGCACGACGCGCGCAACCTCTTCGCTCAGGGCGCGCGCACGCGGGCGCGCGGGATCGGTGTTGTCGAGATGGTAGAGCCGCGCCGTGCCGCCTGTGATCTCCTTGGCCGCGGCAAAGCCCGCCTCGTGCGCGGCATAGTCGGCGGCCAGCAGCAGGTCGCTTTCAGGCAGGTCCTGCGGGTGCACGAAACCGTCCGCCGCGGCGACCTGCCGGCGCAGCCCGGCCGCATCATGCGCCGCGGTCTCGCCATCGAGCGCCCAGCTCGAGGCCGCCAGCCACGCCTCACCGGCGCGGCGGCGCCCGTCCTCGCTGTAATCCTCGAGCGCGTCCAGCATCCCCAGCCCGAAGCTGCCCGGGCGCGGGCCGTAGACGCGCGCGCCGGGGCGCAGCACGTAGGGGTTGAAATCCGCCGCCTCATCGCGGCCCGCAAGCGCCCGCACCGCGCTGGCAAACAGCGCCGAGAGCGTCGGAAAGACATCGCGGAACAGCCCCGAGACCCGCAGGGTGACGTCGATGCGCGGGCGGTCGAGCTCGGCGATGGGCAGCACCTCGATGCCGCTCAACCGCTCGCTGCCCGCGTCCCAGACCGGGCGGCAGCCCAGCAGATGCAGCGCCATGGCGAACTCTTCGCCGGCGGTGCGCATGGTGGCCGAGCCCCAGAGATCGACCACCAGCCCGCGCGGCCAGTCGCCTTCGTCCTGCAGGTGCCGGCGGACAAGCTCGTCGGCAAGCCGCACGCCCTGCGCATGGGCGGCGCGCGTCGGCACCGCGCGCGGATCGGTGGTGAAGAGGTTGCGCCCGGTCGGCAGAACATCGCCCCGGCCCCGGTAGGGCGAACCCGACGGCCCCGGCGCGATCCACCGGCCCTCGAGCGCCGCCAACAGCGCGACGCGCTCGGCCTCGACCGAGGCCGCGGTCTCGAACGGGGCGCCGGGCCGCGCCGGGCGGCCCCAGACATGCAGCCCCTCGCCGAACTGGCTTTCCTTCACATCGCACACGAAGCGGTCGATGCGGGTGATCGCCTCGGCGCTGCACCCGGCGGCATCGAGACCCAGATCGTCCTCGACCCCGAGGCTGCGCGCCTCTTCCCGGATGTCGCCCTGCAGCCGGTCGCGGCGGCGGGGGTCGAGCCCGTCGGCATTGGAGAACTCGTCGAGAAGCGCCTCGAGCCGGGCCAGCCGCTCTGGCGTGCCAGCCTGTTTCAGCGGCGGCGGGATGTGGCCCAGCGTGACCGCGCCGATGCGGCGCTTGGCCTGCGCCGCCTCGCCGGGATCGTTGACGATGAACGGGTAGATCACCGGCAGCGCGCCGGTCAGCGCCTCGGGCCAGCAGCGCTCGGACAGCGCCACCGACTTGCCCGGCAGCCATTCCAGCGTGCCATGCGCCCCGATATGAACCAGCGCGTCGGCCCGGCCCTGAAGCCAGAGATAGAACGCCACGTAGCCATGGCGCGGCACGCGCTGCAGATCGTGGTAGTCGTCCTCGCGCCGTTCGGGCGTGCCGCGCTCGGGCTGCAGCGCCAGCAGCGCCGCGCCGAGCTCGACCGCCGGGAAACGGAACGCGCCGTCCTCGCAGCTCGGGTCGTCCTCCGGCGCGCCCCATGCGGCGGTGAGATCGTCGCGCAGCGTCTGCGGCAGGGCGGCCAGCGCGGCGCGGTACGCCTGCAGCGGCCAGCGCAGGTCGCGCGCCATCAATCGCGCGGTCAGCCCCCCCGTCTTCGCCGGAATGTCATAGCCCGCCGCGCGCAGATCCACGAGCATCGCCGCCGCCGAGGCCGGCGCGTCGAGCCCGACCGCGTGGCCCATCTGCCAGCCCTTGCCGGGATAGGTCGAGAGCACCAGCGCCACCCGCCGCTTGGCTGTGTCGAACGAGGACAGGCGCAGCCAGCCGGCGACCCGAGCCGCCAGCGCCGCGACCCGCGCCGCGTGCGGGCGGTGCGCCATGCGCGCGAATTGCAGCGCAGGATCGCGCGTGCCCGGCTCCTTGAACGAGATCACCCCGCCGCTGAGCCGCCCGTCGACTTCGGGCAGCACCACGTGCATGGCCAGATCGGCGGGCGAGAGCCCGCGCTCGGCCTCTTCCCACGCGCTCCGAGTGGAGGTCGCGAGCGCGGCCTGAAACACCGGCACTCCGGCCACGTCGAGCACCGAGCCGCCGCTCTCGCCACGGCCCGAGAACGCCGTCAGGTTCACGATTGCATCCGGGGCGAACGCCCTGATCGCTCCCTCGATCTCATCGGTCAGCGCCGCGACCTTGAGCGAGGGCGCAAACAGCGCCAGAACCTCGGCCCCCTCGGCGCGGAACTGCGCGAATAGCGCCTCGACCGGGGCCATGTCGGCGGCCACGAGGTAGGATCGGTAGACCACCACCAGCACCCGGCGCCCGGCCAGCGCGCTCTGCGGATCAGCCAAAGCGCGCGGCGGCACACTCTCCAGCACACCATGTTCAGGCGTCCAAAGCCCCCACGGCGGCAGCGCCTTCGAGCCCGGCACCGGCCCGGCATAGAGCCCCGCCGCCAGCGCCATCTGGGCCAGCGCCGCCTGCGCCGCCACCGCGCCGCCGGTGTCGCAGAGATGCGCCAGCCGCCGCAGGGTCGAGACCGGCAGGGTCGAGACCGCATCGAGCTGCGCATCCTCGCGCCCGTCGGCGGGCAGCACCGCCAGCGCGATGCCGCGCTCTTGCGCCAGTGCCCGCACCTGCGCCAGCCCGTAGGACCAGTAGGGCATCCCGCCGATCAGCCGGATCAGGATGCCCTTCGCGCCCGCCAGCGTCTGCTCGACATAGGTGTCGACCGACAGGGGATGCTTCAGCGCCGCGAGATTGGCCAGCCGCAGCTCCGGCAGGCCGCCCGCGGCCCGGTGCCACGCCTCAGCGAAGGCCCCGAGGTCGCTGTCGGAGAACGACAGCACCACCAGATCCGCCGGGCTCTGCCCGAGATCGGTGGGGGTCTCGCTCTCCTCGAGCCCGTGGCTTTCGCGGAAGATGACGTGCATGGCGGGCGGGCCTTACTCGGCGGGTTGGCGGACGGTGCCGAGCGCCGCCTCGATCACGTCGCGGCGGATGTCGTCATGCTCGGCGATCACCACGAGCCGGCCCTGCCGCGCCTCGCCCGCGCCCCACGGCCTGTCGAACTGGTGGCGCACCCGTGCGCCCACCGCCTGCACCAGCAGGCGCATCGGCTTGCCCGCCACCGCGGCATAGCCCTTGACCCGCAGGATGTTGTGCTCGCGCGCGAGACCCTCGATGGCGCGGACGAGGGCTGCGGGATCACTCAGCTCAGGGATCTCCACCGCGATCGAGTCGAACTCGTCGTGATCGTGGTCATGCGGGGTGTCATGATGGCTCGGGCGTGCCGCCATGTCGTCCTCGGCTGCCGCCTCGAGGCCAAGGATGACGCGGGCCTCGACGACGCCCTCGGCCACCTCGATCACCGGGATCGGGCGCGGCGCCTCGGCGGCGATGATCTCCCTGGCGCGCGCGACGCCCTCGGGACCAGCGAGGTCGGGCTTGGTCAGCAGCACGATGTCGGCGCAGGCGATCTGGTCCTCGAACACCTCCGACAGCGGGGTCTCGTGATCGAGGCTGTCATCGGCGGCGCGCTGCGCGTCGACCCGCGCCACGTCCGGCGCGAAGCGCCCCGCCGCGACGGCCTCGGCATCGGCCAGCGCGATCACCCCGTCGACGGTGATCCGCGAGCGGATGTCGGGCCAGTCAAACGCCTTCAGCAGAGGCTTCGGCAGGGCCAGCCCCGAGGTCTCGATCAGGATGTGATCGGGGCGCGGCTCGAGCGCCATCAGCGCCTCGATGGTGGGGATGAAGTCATCCGCCACGGTGCAGCAGATGCAGCCGTTCGACAGCTCCATGATGTTCTCCGCCGGGCAGTCGGGGATCGCACACCCTTTGAGGATCTCGCCATCGACGCCCACGTCGCCGAACTCGTTGACCACCACGGCAAGGCGCCGGCCACCGGGGGTCTTCATCAGCTCGGTGATCAGCGTGGTCTTGCCGGAGCCGAGAAAGCCGGTGATCACGGTGACGGGCAGCTTGCTGAGGTCGCTCATTGGTCGGTCTCCTGAAGGGGGTCTGGAAAGGTCGCGGGCGGCACGCGCGCCACGCAGTTGCGCTTGAAATGCTCCGGGCGCTCGCGCCACGGGATCAGCCCGTCGGCGGTGGCGTGATAGCGGCCGGCGCCGTCGAGCAGCGTCTCGGCATCGGCCGCGTCGTCGAGTCGCCCGTAGACATAGGTCCACCGGCCCGCGCCGCGCAGCGCCACGGTGCAGCCCGCGTCGCAGTTCTGCAGACACTCGACGGCGCGCAGCCGCACCCCCGCAGGCGCGCCGAGCGCGCACAACCGGTCGAAGAGACGGCGCCCCGGACGGCGGTCATCGGCGGGCGCCTCAGCGCCGCGGCGACACTTGACGCAAACGAGGAGCTCGCTCTCGGCGCTGGATTGTGGATCGTTCTGCACAGGCCTCTCCGCTGGTGTCGGCAAAGGCATGCGAGCAGGATCACCCCCGGCATGAACCGGCGGCATGAACCCGTCCCCGGCACACCCCGTCCGGTCTTGGTGTCGTCTTGCGCTGGCAGGTCTCCCGGCTTGCGGATGCAGGATGGCAGCGCCATCCAGCGGCCCCCCTGCCTTCCCGGCGCAAGGCCAGTGGCGGTGGAGGACCTTTCCGGTCACGGTCGCGGGGGCGGCTGCGCTTGACCCGGTTTCCCGGGCTGGCGCATTCCCTTTTCACCTGTTTACACAGGCACCAGCGTGGTGCCAGATGCGCCGCAATTTCCGCCCTTGTCAAGCGAAGGAGCTTCCGGTGAGCGACGAGACACCCGCCGACGAAAACGCCCGTCACAAAGAAAAGATGAAGAAAATCAAGGCCGCCCGCGACAGAATGATGCAGGGAAAAACCGAGGAGAAAGGCCTGATCATCGTCCATACCGGCCCCGGAAAGGGCAAGTCCTCCTCGGGCTTCGGGATGATCATGCGCTGCATCGGGCATGGCATGCCCTGCGCCGTGGTCCAGTTCATCAAGGGCAACTGGGTCACGGGCGAAGCCGAGTTCCTGCGCAACCGCTTCTCCGAGGAATGCCGCTTCTTCATCTCCGGCGAGGGCTTCACCTGGGACACGCAGGATCGCGAACGCGACATCGCTGCGGCGCGGAACGGCTGGGAGATCGCCAAGGCCCAGATCCGCGACCCCGAGATCCGCTTCGTGCTGCTCGACGAGATCAACATCGCGCTGCGCTACGATTACCTCGAGATCGACGAGGTGGTGGATTTCCTCCTCACCGAGAAGCCGCCGATGACCCATGTCTGCCTCACCGGGCGCAACGCCAAGCCCGAGCTGCTCGAGGCGGCCGACCTCGTGACCGAGATGACGCTGCTCAAGCACCCGTTCAAGAATGGGGTGAAGGCACAGAAGGGCGTCGAGTTCTGAGACCGTACGCGGCGCGCAACCCACCGGACAACTGGCGGCGGCGGGAGGCTTTCCCGCCCCGTCCGGTCATGTCGGCGGACAACCGGATCGCCGCGACCCGCTCGGCCAGCTCGGAGCCGTCGAGCCGGGGCAGATGCATGTCGAGGATGGCGCAGCCCGCAACCGCAGGTCTACGCCCTCTCCCGAAGCGCAAGAGGCCGCCGCTTGTCGTCGGTTCGCGCCCGCCAGAACGACGCACGGGGCCAGCGCGCACCGGCCTCGGCATAGAGCAGGCGGCGCATGGCGGTCTCGGCGCTGCGGGGCGGCAACGGCACCGGTTCCGGAGCAAGTCCAAGATAGACACGCGCGGCCTCCCGCCCGTCCGACAGCGCCCGCGCGAGACCAAGGCCCGACAGCGGATCGGACGCCGCGTGCGCATCCCCCAGTCCCCGCCAGCCCGCGCCGCCCGCGAGGTGCTCGCCCGGGCTGCCGCAGGGCACGGTGCAGCGGGTGCACTCGGAAAGGCCGCCGATCCGAGCGCGCGTCGCGGGGGCGCGGCCAAGGGCACTCTCCCAAACCGCGCCGGTCATGCGGTCGGTGACGAACCCTGCCGCGATCCGGCCGGATCGCGGCAGAGGCAAGGTATACCACCAGCCCTGGTCCACGGCTTCCAGAACGAGCTCGACCGCGCCCGCGTCCGCCCCTGCCAGAACGCGGTGATGGCAGATCAAGTCGTCAGCCGCTCCCGCGGCCGCCCCGAGCGCCCGCGCCACGCGCCGCGCCCGGCCGCTTGCGTCGAAGATCGCTCCGGCCGTCACGTCACCGGAATCGCAGGTGATGCGCCAGTCACCGGGGCGACCCGAGATCCCTCGCGCGGTGGATCCGAACCGCAGGGCGGCACCTGCCGCCCCGGCCCGTGCGGCGAGATCCGACAGGAGCGTCGCGCGCTCGATGGCGAAGCCGAGGCCATACGGGTCGAACAGCGCCTCCTGCCGCACGGGCGGACCCGCGCGCCAGTGGCTGACGATGGCAGAGAGCGGCACCGCGCCGGGCGCTCGGGGCGTCCAGCCGAGCCGCGCGAGGACCGGGAGGGCTGCCGGCCCGAGGTGCTCGCCGGGTGTATCGCGAAACGACTCGGACCGCTCCAACACGACCACCCGAGCGCCGCCCTCTGCCAGCGTCAGGGCCGCCGCCAGCCCCGCAGGCCCGGCCCCTATGACTGCGACATCGTGCACAGTCATGTCGGCTCGGGCGGCTCAGGCGGCTCCGGAAGGTCGCGCTCGGTTTCCCAGTAGACGCCAGCCCGCTCCAGAACGAAGCCAAGTTTCGACCACTCCGCAATAAACCCGGCGGTATCGTTGATCCCGATCCCCCGGGTCCAGACCCTTGGCACGGTCTGCCCGAAGGGGGTCACCATGTCCGGCCTGTGCTGTGGCCACCAGCCCGGATAGTAGACCGGACCGGCGAGCTGCGCCGTGTCTTCAGGTGGCGCCTTCGTCGCCCCGGGCACCGGAGCGTCAACCGTGTCGCGCCGGCACTGCAGGAAATCCGCCTGCCAAGGCACGGCCATCTGCTTCGTCACGTCGCCGGGCTCGAGCTTGCCAGTGACCGAGGCCCGCTGCGCCTCCGCCAGCCGGAAGGGCTCTGCCCAGGTGTAGACATCGCGCATCATCCAGCCGAACTCCATGCCCGGGTAGAACGGCCCGCCACAGGCATTCTCCAACGCCGCACGGTCCATCCCCTCGGGCGTCACCGGGGCGTCGGCACCCGGCGTCGCGGGCGGCGCCCCCCCGGGTGCGCCCGCGTCGACCCAGCGGCCCAGATGGTCGTAGATCACGCCCGTCACGGCAAAGCCGGCATCGCCCTGCGGACGCCAGACATACTGGTCGGAATACAGCATCGGCATGTTCATCAGCCCACGATTGTCGCCGTAAGGGCTGCGGATGCGATCAAAGAGCGCCTTGCGGTCGCCGCGGGTTGCGGCCTCCCGCATCGCCATCTGGACGGCGAAAGCGTGCACCGGCCCGGTTCCCATGGTCCAGCGTACGTTCATGATCCGCAGGAGCACCGGATGCACGTCGGTCCAGTAGTCGGTGGTCGTTGGCCGGTCCTCCGGGTGGCCCTGCACCCAGAGATCCCAAAGCATGTCATACGCCGTCACCACGTTCTCCAGCGCGGGCGCGAATTTCGGCACCGTACAGATCACCCATGACGGCGCGGCGTCGAGGACGCGACCGTCAGAAAGCGTGACCTGCGCGGCAACCCGCCCGTCCGAGGTATCGTCATGCCACCCGTCATTGTTGGCATAATCTTCGATCGGCTCACCCCCGGGCGCCGCGGAGTGCCCGTGTCCGCCAAGGACGAGGAGGCGGCCAGCGCCATCGGTCAGCAACTCGCCAAGCGGCACCGCAACCGGCGCAGTTTCGGGGTCGGCCACGAATTGCCCGCTGTCGAACCGCACCGGACTCGCATGCGCACCCGAGATGGAGCGCGGCCCCGGCGCAATCTCGAGCCCGGCGCGCGCCGGGCCGGAGATCTTCGGGTTCCTCGGCGCGCCGGGCTTCTGGCCATTGAAGGTCAGCCAGGATGCTTTGGTATTGGCCACGGTGACCGTCCAGTCGATCCGCGCCTCCGCCGCCGTCACTTCGCCAAGGCAACCGCCCTTCGCGTCGTAAGCGAAGACGCGGAACTCCGCCGCCTGCCGCTTCACGCAGCCCTCGACCTTGTAACCGCCCGGCGGTGGCGCCACCGGCCCGGGGCGCACCGGACCGACAAAATAATCCGTCCGCTGCGTGGCAGACCCTTCGCCGCGCGCATTGCCCAGCCGTGCGATGCCTACTCCGGGGTGTATCTTCAAGTAGGCTACGGACTGCATGGACATTCCCTGTCGATTCCCCGGATCGCCCCTCCGCATTTGCCCGCTGAAGCGGAATTGATCGGGCAGCGCGGCGCCCTCGCGAGTCATTGAGGCTCTACCAATAGGAGAAATTAAATCACAACACTCTCCAAATTGGTAATGCAAATCCGCGACACGTGTCGTAAGCTCTCATTCACGTCAGCGAATTCAAACTCTGCCATCCCGCGATGAGTTTTGAGAAAATGATAGAAAAACCACCTGTCTGGGACGTCGATATTTCGCCACTCTTCGCAATGCCATATTGGATCGACGAGGCGGAGCGAGAGGATGTCGGATATTTCTGGACTCGCTGCATGGCAGCCTATCTCATCGACTTCACAGACTACGACAGCGTGACGACCTGGGCTGTCACGATCTACAACCACCTCGCCTCTCGCAACATGCCATTGACCCGCGACCAGCGGCAGATGTGGCCCGACGAAGCGCTCGAGACCCTCCGCGCCTGGATCAATGCCGGATGCCCACGCGACGCGACGTCGACGCTCGATCCAGCGGAGCGAATCCCGCCACCCGTGCAACCGGATCCAGGCCTGCGCGTGCGGAAAGACATCACCACACTGAGCGAGGCGGAGCTGACCGCCTTTCGCGCCGCGCTCGACGACATCATGCATGTCGGCTCATCCTCACCCTCCAGCCCATGGCAGCAATGGGCCTATCTCCACACCAACTGGTGCCTGCACTACCAGGAGGCTTTCGGCTTCTGGCACCGCGCGTTCCTGATGTATCTCGAGGACAGGATCGGCATGGCGATCCCCTACTGGGACTGGATGGCCTGGGACGCCGCCGACCCCACGAGCCCGCGCGCGGGCCTGCCCCAGGCCTTCCTCGACGAGACCTACGTGCATCCCGACGGCAGCACCCGTCAGAACCCGCTGCGCTTTGCCGCCGCGAAGGATGGCCGATCGAAGAAATGCGACGTCGCGCCAGACCGCTGCACCGGCGACGAATGCCGCTACGTGCAGCGGCTCGAGGTCTTTTCCGATCCCGCCGATCCGGATCGCGCGCGGTATTTCGAGATGCCCCGCATCTTTCAGGAGCAGGTGGCCGACGCGCTGCTGTTCGACAGCTTCTCGACCCCGCAGGGCGCCTGGGGAGCGACCGGCGTGCCTTGGGCCAACATCCCGGTCTTCACCCCTCCGCAGCCCGACGACCTCTACCCGTTCCGGCAGATCAATTTCGACGGGCTCTACGAGCAGCCGCATGACAATTACCATGGCTGGATCGGCTACGACATGGCAGACAACGCCTACACCGCCTTCGATCCGATCTTTATCTCCTACCACGCAAACATCGACAGGATGCTGGAGATCTGGATCCGCGCCCACCCGGGTGCGCAGTACACGACGCAGACGCCGCTTCAGCCCTTCGTGGGACCGCTTGCGACAGCCGTGGACGAGGCCTCCCCCGAGCGCTGGCGCTATACCACGCTCGGCCAAATGGCGCAGGACTGCAGGCGACTGGGCTACGACTATGGGCCGGTGACGGTGCCCTCCTACCGCGCCACCCGCCAAGGCGCGGCGCAGGACAAACCGCAGGCTGCGGGCCTCTCCACGGCGCCGGCCGTCGCTGGCGGTCCCTGGATCGCTTTCTCCGGCGTGCGCTGCACCCATGACAGCTACACCATCGATGTCTTTCTCGAGAAACCGGACGCGGATGCCGGGGATATCGGCCCCGCCTGCCCGAATTACGTGGGCCGCTTCTCGCGCATCGGCATGGGCATCGTCGACGACAAGGGCCGCTGCATCCGACATGGCGTGACGCGTCTGATGACTGCCCGGCGGGCCGTGGCGGCGCTCGGCCTCTCGGGGCCCGAGACTCCAGAGGTCACGGCGGTCGTCACACGCCTCAGCGATGGCCACCGGTTGGGCGATGACGAAGCCGCGGCGCTGCCGGGCTTCGTACCGCGCTTCCATTGGGGCGCACCGCCTGCGGACACCGCGGCGGACCCGCCCGCCACACCATGCTGCGGCGGCTGACCGAAACGGACGACGGCAATGATTTCCTGAGGGAGGGACCCGGAGTGATGAGACGCAAGATTGCAGCGGCGGGCCTTGCCGCAGGGCTCTTCATTGGTGGCGGCACCGTGGCGGCGGCGCAGGACGGCCCGGCCTTTCCCTGCCTGAACCCGCCAACACTTGACTCGACCGTCCCCTCGGACAGCCCGATCACCGATCAGAACTCGCTCAACTGCTTTGCCTGGCAGGAATTCATCGCGCTGAACTGGAAAGCCGACGGCATCGATGCGCCGGCAGGCCCCGATCCGGTCGCGAATTTCGGCGCGCCGGACGACACCGGACCCACAGTTTGGGAAACCTATTCCGACATCCACAGCGTCTTTCTGCCCGACGGCAGCCCGCCGCCGCCCTTCGGCGAGCTGCCCCCGGCGCCTGCCGCCTGTGCGGAAACCTACACGCCGGGCACGCGTGTCCTGACCCGCTCTTCCAAGGTCTCCATCGACTTCGAGGCGCCCGACGACATTGCCGAGGCCTTCCCCTTCGACGGCTCGCCCAACTGGCTCGCCGACCGGGACGGCAACCAGGTCTGGTACGAGATCATGATCAACCGCGACGAATTCGACTACATCGTCGCGAACCGCCTCTACAACGCAGTGGAGGGCTATCTTGCCACGCTCGGTGGACAGGCGGTGGATCTGCCGCGCGGTCGGACAGGCGGAGCGGTGGGCGCCATCGAGCTCAAATCCGCCTGGGTCGAAGTCCCCGACCCTGCTCAGCCCGTCTGGTCGACCTACAAGCTGACCGAGGCGCTGATCCACGACCCCGCGCATGGCAGCTGCGAGACTGCCACGCTGGCGCTGGTCGGTCTTCACATCATCCACAAGACCGAGAGCCAGCCGCAATGGATCTGGTCGACTTTCGAGCATGTCGCGAACGCTCCCGACGCCGCCGCAGTCTCGGCAGGCGACGTGGGCAACGAGTTCCGTTTCTTCAACCCTTCCTGCGCACCGCAGGCGATCCCGGCGCAATGCGTCGGCAATTCAGTCGCGCGGCCAGACGGGACGCTCTTTTGCGACGCCTCCAAAGTCGGCTCGCCGACCGAGACATCCTGTACACCGAACGCTTCGCCTGGCTTCTGCGTCACGCCGGACTGTCCGCCGATGCCGGTACAGGTGGCGCGCGAGCACGCCATTGCCGACGGGCAGGACAACCTCGTCGCGTCCCTCAACGCCGCCGCACAGTCGATGATCCGCGCGGCCGCTCCGGACTCGGTCTTCGCCAACTACATGCTGGTCGACGTGCTTTGGTCCGACAGCCCCGTCGACGAGAACACGCCCAACCGCGCGCCATCGACCGCCCCGCTCTCGATCTCGGGCATGCGGCCCGCGCCGACCGAGAGACCCGTCGCGAACACCACGATGGAGACGTATATCCAGGGCACCACCTGCATCAATTGCCATATGGGAGCGAAACTCGCCTGGCCAAGCCAGAACGATGCGCTGACGCCTTTTGCTTCGGACTACAGCTTCAGCTTTCAGAACGCCCGGCCAATCCCGGCTGGCGAGTGAGAGGAGAGACGGACATGAGCCCCACAGCATCACCTCACCTCTCGCGCCGCGGCTTTCTTGCCGGGGCTTCGGCCGCTGCCCTTGCCGCCGGCCTGCCGCGGCCGGCGCTTGCGCAGAGCGTCCCGTTGTCGGCATTTTCAACACCCGCGTTCATCCAGGACCTGGCCGCCAATCCGACGCTGCAGGCAGCGTTAAACGAAGCGTGGAACATCAACGCCAACGGCTGGACGGAACAGGCGATCCGCGGCAATCCCTTCACCACGCTCTTCGCCGCAAACCAGGATTACTACTACAACCCGCTGTCTACCGACCTCACCGGCTCTATCGTCGAGAAGGTCAGCTGGACCGCCTTTCCGAACCGCGCGGTGTTCTATCTCGACGCATTGAGCGACCAGCAGCGGTTCGAGTTCGTCGATTTCGGCTATTCGACCTCGGCGCCCATCGCCCCCATCCCTGCAACCACCACGATCTGCGCGGAACAGACCGGAGGAGAGATCCCCGCGAATGGCCCCACGAACCAGTTCCAGCCCTACGGTCCGCGCGGTTGGATGGACGAGTATTGCGAGATGGCCGTAACGCGGGAGGGCGACCGCACCGATGGCCGGATCACCCGCATCGACTTTGTCTGCGAGAACCCGGAGTACTGGTACACGCTCTGGTCCGTTTCGCCCGAGACCGTGCTTGAAATCTATCAGGAGATCCTCGGGCGCCCGCAGATAACCCTTGCCGATCTGGAACTGCACGATGCCGCGGGAAACCCGGTGATCGATCCCGGCACCGGTCGGCCGGCCTACAATCCACTCAACAAGTGGAACAGCGGCCCGCACAGGACGGCCGATGGCGGCGGCGCGATGCACCTCACCTCCACACCCAACACGCTACAGACCGAACTCGGGCTCGCCGGCGCTGCGACGGTCCTGCGCAACATGGGCAATGCCAACGGCACGGATCTGATCTGCTGCGCCCAATATGGCCAGATCATGCGCAATTCAGACCCGCATATCGGACAGATTTCGAACCAGATCGTGGGCTTCGGCGGCGGCTTCCGGGTGTCTCTCGCCGATCCGATCGGCCTTTACATCCAGACACCCACTTTCACCAATTACGTCCTGCCCGATGATCCCAACCTGCCCGAGGGGGCCAGCGCTGCCGATTGCTGGACCATCCTGCGCGGGCAGGAAACGCTGCCCGGTTTCCCGTCCAACTTCAACTTCCTCCTGCACGCGAAATTCGAGATCCCGCAGGCGTGGCGCGATGCCGGCGTGAGCTTCGAGGTCGGTGATATCGCGGTCGATGGCGAGCCGATCCGCTACGGCAGCCAGATGCTGCCGACCATCCAGGTGGCGCTCTTCCCCCGCGCGGTGGCCGCCGACACGCCGCAGGCCCCGCAGCCCTGCGTGGCGGGGCTCTCCGCACCTTTCGCCAAGGCCCAGCCGCAGCAGATCATGTATCAGGACCTCTGGGACGGATACAACGCGTCGGCGGTGCCGAACGCGCGCGGCGTGGCGATGACGCTGGCATCGAACACGATCATCGTGGCGCCGCGGATCATGCCCGGGACGACGGCAACGCTGGCCCTGCTCGGCTCGGCGTTCGAGGCGGAGGGAGCGCTCCCGCAGGTGGCATTCTTCCGCGAAGGCGATACATCTCCCGACGCCGCGATCACCGTAACGGTCGAAGGGCTGGAAGACGTGGTCTACGCGGTGCCCGGCAACTCCGAACCCGGGCCGCAGCAGCTCCTGCGCCTGACGGTCGATGTCGGCGCGGACGCCGCGCCCGGCACCCGGTCGGTGTCGGTCGCGAATGCCGGCGACGCGCTTGGCGAGACGGCACCGTTCTTCCTCTGGGTCGAGGAATAGGGGCAATCGCCTGCGCGGCGCGACCATCGGCGCATTTCGACGGGCAGACGCCTTGTAGACACCCGGGCTGCGAGATCACGACCGGAGAGCTCGCCTCGGCGATCTCGATGGCTCGACGCCGCTGCGGTACCGCCTCGGGGCGCGCGAACATGACATCGAACGCGCCGGGATCGGGTATCGAGACCGTTGAGACTACTGTTGGGCCATTCCGAAGATGAAGCTGTAATCCGATGCATAGGCCGGCACCCCGTCCGAGCCACCGCCATCTTTGATCGTCGCGCCGGAATGGCACTCCACGCAGGAGACGTCCTGCGCATAGGTCTCGAGCATTGGGTTCGACACCTTGAAAGCATTGAGCGCCGGGCGGAACGCGGTTTCCGACAGCGGCGACATCGGCGCGGTCGATCCCGCGTTCTCGTCGACCGGACTGTCTGCCCAGAGCACGTTGACCAGCTGGTAGTACTGGAACACGCTGTCTGGGTTGGCCGCAGCGATCATCGCCTGTGCCGCAGCGTTCGTCGCCACGATCGGGTTCTCGTTCGTCGACGGCAGCGAAAACTGGCGTGTCACCTGGATCGGGTAGGGTTGGCAGGCGCTTCCCGGATCCACCACCCCGCCTTGGAAATCTTTGAGCGCATAGGCCGGCGACACGTTCGGTAGGCAAGAGGTTGTCAGCGCGTTGTCGAACGCCGCGCAGGACTCAGGCACCGGCGTCTCGACACACCCGCTTTCGCGGTAGAACCGGTACTCGCGGTCGAGCGTCCCCGCATCAACCTGGGCCTGGTCCGGCGCATTGTCCACGTGATCGAACGTGGACCACGTCCAGCTTGGCTGCGCCGAGGTCTTGTGCAGGATGTGCAGCCCCACGAGCGCCACGGTTCCCGTCGTGCAAACCTGATCGCCACCGGTCCCGCTGCAGAACTGGGCATCGGCCGTCAGATACCGCGTCCAACGTGGATCGTCGGGGTCGGTGACGGACAGCCATGCGGCCTTGAACTCCGCCGCTCCCGAGCTGTCGTTGAAAACCCCCATTGGCAGGTCGATCCGACCGCCATCCTCGACCATCGCCCTCTGGCTCGCCGCCTTGAACAGCTGGTTGCCGATGATGTAATCGGCCTCCGCGTCGTTCACGAGGATCTCGTACCAGACGAGGTTACCATCCCGGTCGGCGAGCCACGCGGTCGTCGGTGTCGCCTCGTTGATATCGCTCCCGGGGTTGAAGTTGCCGTCGAGCTTCGCGGTCCGTGCGAGCTGGCGCACTCCCTCCGCGGCCTCGGGCGGCGCAACGTAATCCGCCGGAGGCATCAGCTCCGCCGAAGTCATGAACGTCTCGAAGACCGTGGGCCCGCCGCCCGGATCGCCGTAGACCCCGGGATCTCCGCCTGCCTGCGGCCAAGTCACCGCGATGAACTCCTGCCACGCGAAGCAATTGAACGATTGCTGGTCGCTGAGAAGCGTGTCTCCCGGAAAGGTCGGATCTAGCGTCGGTGGGTTGAGGCAGGGGAAGGACGGCGCGTCCTGCGCCAGCGCCGCACTTCCGGAGCTCAGGATCAGCCCGAGGGCGGAAAGGACAAGGGGACGTGTCATGGCGTTGATCTCCGCTGTCGAACTACTGGCCGGACCGGACGAGGATGTTGCCGGGTACCGGCACATCGGGATCGTTGCCGGGATTGGTGACGCGCACACCGTAGCTGCCGTCCGGCACGTCCGGGCCGATCTCGATGGAAAGATCGTAGAGAATGACCTCGTAGATGCCGTCCTCCGCCGGTGCATCGGTCTGCGGCATGGCGCCGTTCAATGTAACCGTGATGCCCTGCGCCACCGTGCCGTCCGGCCCCACATAGTCGATCACCGGCGCCATCGCGCCCCCAAGCACCTCGAGCGCCATGTGCGGCAGTGACACGCCCGGCGGCGTCTCGAATGGCAAGAGCGGGATCGTCGCGGCAGAGATCGCCGGCTGGCTCTGAACTGCGTCGAAGACCGCCATCGTCACCAGCGGTTGCGCCCAGCCGTTCTGGGCCGAGGCGGGGCTTTTTTCGGCGACGGGTGGGAAGCGCGTGCTGTCCGCGAGGTCCACGTCCAGATAGGCGGTCGCCGCCAGCGCCTGGTTGAAGGTCTCGGCGATCTGGCTGCCATACAGGATCGGCAGCGGCGGCGTACGCAAGACCATGCCCGGAAACACCCGGTCCTCGTTCGTCGGAGGCGAGATGACGATGTCTGACACGGTGTAGCCCTTCTCGGCCGGCACCTCGAAGGTCGCGTGCAGGATCTGGTCGTAATGGACATCCGGCCCCGCCTCGGCCGCCGTGCGCCCGCGCACCACCGTGAAGAACTCGGAAGCGGGCGTGCCGTCCGGAGTCTCGTAGTTGGAGAAGTCCGGCATCTGCATGTACAACGCGATCGGGTTGGTCAGCGTGATCGGCTTGCCGACATTACGCACCACCTGGTTTCCCTGCATGCCGATATTGGGGTCGGAGTTGCGGAAGTTGCCGCCATACTGACCCGAGCAGATCATGTTCGCGGGGCTGTACTGATCGCCTGGCAGATCCCGCAGGATCGTTGCCGCGCCGCCAAGGTACATCTCTGCGCCCACCGTGTTGGGCGGGCTCGTCAGGTGCACTGCGCCGCCGCCGGTCTCCGTCGCCTCGTTGCCGTAGTTCCACTTGTTGAGCGGGTTGTAGGCGGGATTGCCCGCGGCATCGTTGACCACGTTCCCTTCGGCATCGCGCAGGTAGAGATCCTCGATCACGACCTGGGGTCCAACAAGCTGCTGGTAAAGCACCAGCACCTTTTCCGGATCGACCTCCCAGAGCGTGAACCAGTATTCCGGGTTCTCCGCAGTGAACGAGATCTTGGTGATCTGCCCGCCGTCGTTCCGGGTCACCACCCATTCGTTGTATTCGTCCTTCCACCCCCGCGGCCCGCCGACCCGCGAGCTGTAGAGCGCCCATTGATCCTGCGGTTGGTCCCAGTGCACCACCGGACAGACGCCCGAGACGCCGGTCGGGATCGACACCGCGGCAAAGCTGTCGCCCGGCGTCTCGCCCAAGGCAGGATACTTGGCGAGAACGTCCGACAGGTTTGCCCGAAGGGTCTTGGCGTACGTCGCGCCGTGCGCGTCGATCCACGTCTGCAGAACCGCGTCGTCGGCAAGATTGCCCTTGTCTGCCAGCGGATAGGTCAGCGCGGGATCGAGCGCATAAGGGTTGCCTTGCGACGTGCTGAAATACCAGTTCACCTTGTTGGGAAAGGCCGTCCACGTGATCGGCTGCACCGCCGTATTGACGGTCTGATCATATTCCGCCGGATCGAGGTAATTGACCCGGGGCGCATCGTTCATATTCGTCCAGGGATTTCCGGCGATCGCCATGTCGGTGAAAGCCGTCATGGCATCGGTCCATCGCCGCTGCATTTCCGCAAGCCCGTCCGGATCGTCAGCGAAATCAGTTTCCGCGATATCGGCCGGCGTGTCATATTGGAAATCTTCCGCAATAGCAGGGACAGCAGCCATTGGAAAAAGAAGCAACGCCGCAATTGTGAGGCGAGTAAAGTGAGTCATACGATGACTCCAAAGCTAATTACGCCGAATGGCACAGGAAATGCCGTGTGGCGTGAGTGTTCCACGCCCGTCGATATTTTTCAACTTATAATTGTCAATCCGGACACCCATCAACCCTGAGTTCCGCTCGACACAGCCGAGCACTGCCCCTGTCTTCATGTGCATTCCCTATGCACAGCAAGCCGCCCCGAGCGTTGCTTTCCACGCGAACGGCACCGGCTTTTCTTCGAGGCCCGGGCCAAGATCAATTCTGCCAGGCTGGCCGCATTTCGCGCGGGCATATGGCCCATATCATCCGCGAAGGCGTCACCCGGAACGCGCAAGCAGCCTGCCGCAGGCGCTGCCCTCGTTCGTCTCGCCGTCATAGGCGCGGCGTCCGTTCACATAGACAGCACGGACCCCGATGGACGGGCGCACGGGATCTTCGAAACTGGCGGCATCGCGGATGGTCTCGGGATCGAAGAGCACGAGGTCGGCAAAGGCCCCCTCCGCGATCCGCCCGCGGTCAGGCAGGTCAAGAACGTCTGCCGTCTGGCCGGTCATCTTGGCGATGGCGCCCGCCATCGGCAGCAGTGCCTGTTCGCGGGCGTAGTGGCCCAGCACGCGGGGGAAGGCGCCCCAAAGGCGCGGATGCGGGCGCCGGTCGCGGGGCAGCCCGTCGGATCCCACCAGCGACGGAGGCCAGGACAGGATCCGCTCCAGATCGTCGTCGTCCATCTGGTGGTAGATCGCGCCGCCGGGCCGCAGCCGGTCGAGCGCCGCCATCGGATCGATGCCCCAGAACGCGGCGATCTCGTCGAGATCGCGCCCCGCCATGTCCGGATGCGGGTCCGACCAGCTGACCGTCACCCTCCGGCTGTCGCGTGCGAAGCTCTCGATCAGAACCGTCGAGCTGGCGGTGTAGGGGTAGACGTCGATGTCGAGCCGGATCTCGCCACGCGCCTCCTCGATCATCGCGAGCGTGGTGCGTGAGAGGCCGAATGCGGCCTCGCCGCAGCACTTGTGATGCGAGATCAGCGTCCGCGCGCCGCTGCGCCGGGCGATGTCGATGGTCTCGGCCACCGCCGAGACCACGCCGGTCCGCTCGTCACGCATATGGGTCGTCCAGAGGGCGCCGACGGTCGCGACCTCGCCCACGAGGGTCAGCACCTCGGAGGTCGTGGCCGCCTTGGCGGGCGGATAGGCCAGCCCGGTGGACAACCCGGCAGCGCCCTGATCGAGCGCCTCTGCCAGATCTTGCCGCATCGCTTCGACCTCTTCAGCGCGTGCCGGCCCGGTCAGATCCTCCACCGCCCGCGCCCGCAGAACCGTGTGACCGACCAGCGGCACCACGTTCACGCCGGGGGCGTGCTGGCGCAGCGCGTCGAGGTAATCGCCAAAGCGCGGGTAGCGGTATTCCTCTGCCGTGGCGATCAGGTCGAGCGGCGGCACGACTGTGTCACGCCGCGTGAGCGGGCTCGGTCCAAGGCTGATCCCGCAATTGCCTGTCACTACGGTGGTAACGCCTTGGCTCAGCTTCGGCAGGCTGGTCTCAACGCGCATCGCGGCGAGGTCATCATGGGTGTGGACGTCGATGAAGCCCGGCGCAAGCGCCAGCCCGGCGGCTTTGACCACCTCGCGCGCCGACAGCGTCAGCCCTGCGCCGATAGCCGCGATGCGGTCTCCCGCCACCGCCACGTCGGCCATGATGGGCGGTGCACCGGTGCCGTCGTAGACCTCTGCATTCAGGATCAGCAGATCGCATTCAAAATCGCCGGTCATGTCGCCTCGCTCCGTGTCCAGGTAAGGTGGTGGTCGCCCCGCGCCTGGGTCACGGTGCCGCCGCGCAGGATGCAATAGGCCTCCTGCACGACATAGCCCACGACCTGCTCCGCCGCGATCACCGGGTCGCCACGTCGGACCGGACAGCCCTCCCATTCCGGGCGCCGCCACTCCTCTCCCTCCGCCTCGAACGCCAGCGGTGTACCGCGATCCGCGTGGAGCAGAAGCGCGCGCTTGCGGGGGCCGGGGCGAACGCTGAGACCGATGGCGCTGCCCGAGCCGCTCCATGCGTCGAGCGGCGCCAGCGTGTCGTGGATCGCCGAGACCGCAAGATCCGCGAGCGCCTCGTGTGGCAGGATCGAGTTGTGCAGGACTGCGATCGACAGGCCCGGTTCGACCACAAGCGCCTCTCCGATATCGGGTCGTTCCGCCACCGAGGCCGAGTTTCCGATCGCGAGTTCGCCGCTAGAGGTCATAGCGATGAGCCCGGCGTCCAGATCCGGGGCATCCGCAAGCGCCCGGTCGATCGCCTGCGCGGGAGACAGCCCCTCGCGCAGCGCCTGAAGCGCGACGAGGTTCGGGGGGGTCCCGTTCAGCCCCGGCATGTTCGGCAGGCGGTGCCCGGTCATCAGCCCTGCATCGGCGGCACCGGGGGTGAACTGCGACAGGGGTTCGGGCCGGTCCGGTGCCGATGACATCAACACCGCCAGCCGGGCCTCCGCCAGCGCCGCGAGCTGCGGCTCGGCCAGCATCGCCCGCGCCCCGCCGCGCTGCACGCCGAGATCGTGCACCGCGCCATCGGGTGCGAGCACCGTGAGGCTGACGAAACCGCCAATGGCACCGCGCCCGACGGCTTCGACCGCCTCGAGCCCGGCCAGCGCCGCGCGGGCGGCACCCGGGGCCTTCACTGCTATTCCTATGGTCAACTTGCCACCATGTGTTGGGGGGCGATCTCGGTCAGCGGCCCCGTGGGCAGGGTGCTGGCGTCAAGCGTCGGCAAGGTGCCCCGGGTGCGGGTCAGATCGGGTACCGGCACCGCCGCGAGCAGGGCGCGGGTATAGGGATGGCGCGGATCGTTCAGCACCGCCTGCCGCGGCCCGATCTCGACGATCCGGCCCCGCCGCATCACTGCGACGCGATGCGCCACCTCCTCGACCACCGCCATGTCGTGGCTGATGAAGAGATAGGCGAGGCCGAGGCTCTGCTGCAGCTCGAGCATCAGCTCGAGCACCTGCGCCTGGACACTGACATCGAGCGCCGAGGTCGGTTCATCGGCGACGATCAACTTCGGGTTCACCGACAAGGCGCGCGCGATTGACAGGCGCTGGCGCTGACCGCCCGAGAACTCGTGCGGGAAGCGGCGCATGTGGTCTGCCTCGAGCCCGACGCGCGTGAAAAGCTGCTCGGTCCGGTCCTGCAACTCGCGGCCCTTTGCAAGGCCGTGGATCACCATCGGCTCTGCCACCAGCCGCCCGGCGCTGAGGCGTGGGTTGAGCGAGGCGAAGGGGTCCTGAAAGATCATCTGCATCTCGCGCCGCGCCTTGCGCACCGCACCACCAGAAAGCCGTCGCATGTCGGTCCCGCCGATCTCGATCACGCCTTGGTCAAGTTCCAGCAATCGCAGCACCGCCCGTCCCGTGGTGGACTTGCCCGAACCGCTTTCGCCGACCAGCGCCAGCGTCTCTCCCGCCGCGAGGTCGAAGCCCACGTCCTGCATCGCCGCCGTGCCCCCCGCCTTCGCCGCGAAAAGCCCGCGTTCGCGAAAGGTCTTGGACATGCCGTGCGTATGCAGCAGCCGTGCGCCGGGACGTGAAGGGCCGTCGACCACCTGCCGCGGCTCCGCCGCCGCCGCATGGGCCCCAAGCCGTGGGACCGCCGCGAGCAACGCCTTGGTGTAGTCCTGCTGCGGCGTCTCGAAGATCTCGCGGACCGTGCCCTCCTCGATCTTGCGCCCCTTGCGCATGACGACGACCCGGTCGGCCATCTCGGCGACCACGCCCATGTCATGGGTGATCAGGATGATCGACGTGCCGAAGCGGGCCTTGAGGTCGCGCATCAGATCGAGGATCTGGGCCTGCACGGTCACGTCGAGCGCCGTGGTCGGCTCATCCGCCAGCAGGATCGCCGGATCCGAGGCCATCGCCATCGCGATCATCACCCGCTGGCGCATACCGCCCGACAGTTCGTGCGGGAACTGCTTCATGCGGCGTGGGGCGTCGTCGAGCCCCACCAGTGTCAGCATCTCGCGGCCCCGCGCCGCGGCCTGCGACCGACTCATGCCCTTGTGCTCGATCAGCGCCTCGGTGAGCTGCTGGCCGATGCGCAGCACCGGGGTGAGCGAGGTCATCGGTTCCTGGAAGATCATCGTCACCCGGTCGCCCCGGATGCCGCGCAGCTGCTCGTCGCTCAGGTGCAGCAAATCCCGACCGTCGAACCGGGCCGTGCCGGCCTCGATGGTCGCGGCGCCCCGCGGCAAGAGACCCAGCAGCGCCATTGAAGATACGCTCTTGCCGGAGCCACTCTCGCCGACGATGGCCAGCGTTTCACCGGCGCGCAGATCGTAGCTCAGGTCCTTCACAGCGACGTTCCGGTGGCGGCCCTTGCCGAACGAGATGGTCAGGTCCCTGACGGACAGGAGCGGGGCGTCTGTGTCTGGTGTCATCGGTCTGTCTGCCTCGGGTCGAGGGCCTCGCGGATGCCGTCGCCCAGCAGGTTGAACCCCAGGACGGTGGTGGCGATGGCGAGGCCGGGAAAGATCATCATCCACGGAGCGCGACTGATGAGATCGCGCGACGAAGACAGCATGAAGCCCCATTCCGGCTGTGGCGGTTGTGCACCGAGCCCGAGAAAGGACAGCCCGGCCGCGGCGAGGATCGCGGTGGAGACCCCCAGTGTGCCGATGACGATCAGCGTCGGCACCACGTTGGGCAGCAGATGCAGGAAGATCAGCCGCAGGTGGCCCGCGCCCGCGGCGACGGCAGCCTCGAAATAGGGTTTGCCCTTCTCCACCAGCACCACGGAATGGGTCACACGGGCGTAGAACGGGATCGAGGCGATGCCGATGGCAATCATCGCGTTCGTCAGGCCGACGCCGAAGATGGCCAGGCAGGCGAGCGCGATCACGATCTCGGTGAACGAGAAGAGCACGTCCACCAGCCTCATCAGCACCCGCTCGGTCCAGCCCGAGGAATAGCCGGCCACGAGGCCGAGCAGCAGTCCGCAGGACAGCGAGATGCCGACGGCGATCACACCGATCTGCAGCGTCAGCCGCGCGCCGTAGATGATACGGCTCAGCACGTCCCTGCCGAAATCGTCGGTGCCCATGAGATAGCTCGTGGATGGGGCGTCGAGCCGAGGCCCGGCCGCCATACGCAGCGGATCGTAGGGCGCGATCACCGGAGCGGTCAGTGCCGCGAATATCAGGACCGCCACGATCACGAGGCCGATCAGGCCGGACGGACTGGCAAGGAGCGCCCGCCAGAAACTGCGCTTGCGCGGCGCGGAGGCGGTGGCGAGATCGTCCGCCAGCTCGGCGGTGGAGGATGAGTGGATCATCACGAATACCGGATGCGGGGGTCGAGGAAGGCGTAGGCGATGTCGATCACCACCGATGCCAGCGCGACCACGGTTGCAAAGAACAGGATGAAGCCCTGGATCAGGGGGTAGTCGCGCGACAGCACCGCCTCGATCGCCAGCCGCCCCACTCCGTTCCAGGCGAAGACATTCTCGATCACGATGGCGCCGCCCATGAGGTAGGCGAACTGCAAGCCCAGCATCGACACCACCGGCACGAGCCCCGAGCGCAGCGCGTGGCGGTACAGCACGATCGAGCGCGGCAGACCCTTGGCGCGGGCGGTACGGATGAAATCCTGGTCGAAGATGTCGATCATCGCCGAGCGGGTCAGGCGCGCCAGCACGGCGGCATTGGCGAGCCCGAGCGTCAATGCCGGCAGCAGCAGGCTGCGCCAGTCACCGCCCGCCACGGGCAGCCATTGCAACTGAAGGGCAAACAGGAACAGCAACAGAAGGCCGAGCCAGAAATGCGGCATCGACACCCCGACGATCGCCAGCACCATGGCACCGACATCGACCCATGTGCCGCGCTTGTAGGCGGCCAGGAAGCCGAGGCTCATGCCCACCACGATCGCGATCGCAAGGCTCGACACGGTGAGCGCGAGTGTTGCCGGGAAGCGCGTCAGCAGCACGTCGAGCACCGGCTGGTCGCCGACGATGGAGCGGCCGAGATCGCCCTGCACGAGGCGCTCGAGATACATCAGGTACTGGGTCCAGATCGGCTGGTCGAGCCCAAGCCGCACGCGGATCGCCTCGAGTTCCTCGGGGGTGGTCTGGAAGCTGCCATACATGATCCGCACCGGATCGCCCGGCACCAGGTGGATCAGGATGGTCACCGCGATGGTCGCAATCCAGATGGTCACGAGCGCGGCGAGCAGGCGCTGCAGGATGAACTTGCCCATGGGGCATCTCCTTGCCGAAGGGAAGGGTCCGGCGCGCGGCGGGAGCAAGGCCGCGCGCCGAGGTCGTGAGGGGAAGCGATCCGTGGGGGGACGGTCCTCAGCCCCCGCTCACCACCGTCACGTCAAGGAAGTTCGGGTGCAGGAAGGGACCGACCTTGAACCCCTCGACTTCGGGACGCACCGCAAAGACCCACTCCCAGCCGGGGCTGTAGAGACCGATATGCACTGCGTTTTCCATCAGGTACTTGATCACCGCCTGCACCTTCTGGAGCCGGGCGTCGGGATCGATCGTGGTGCGGGTTTCCTCGAGCATCGCGTCGAGCTCTGGCGATTGGTAGCCTGAGTAGGCGCCCGGCGAGTGCCACAGCTGGTAGAGGATATCCGGGTCGTACCAGGACCAGGTCATCATGTCGAACGTGCCCGGCTCGTCCGAGGTGGTGTCCTCGTTCTGCGCCTTCACACGGGCGTTCATGGTCCCGATGTCCATGATCTCGATGCCCGCATCGATGCCGACCTGCGCCAGTTGCGACTGGAAGATCTCGGCCAGCTTGTGCCGGTTGCCACCGGTCCAGACGAACATCGTCGTCTCGAGCGGATCGTCCGGGCCGTAGCCCATCTCGGCGAGCAGCGCCTTGGCCTTCTCCGGGTCGTACTCGTAGCCGTACTGCTTGCAGAACTCCTGGTCGTTGCCGAAGACACCACGCGCCACCGGGCACCATTCGCGGTTGGTCAGGCCACCGTAGATGATGTCGATCGCCATCTGCGGATCGGTGGCATAGGCCACCGCCTGCCGGGCGCGGATGTCGTCGAAGGGCGCACGCGAGGTGGTGAACTCCCAGAACACGTCCTGACCGGTGTTCTCGGCGACCATGATCTCCAGCTCACCGGCCTCCTTGATGGCCTCGATGTCATCGAAGGGCGGTTCGGCGATATGCACCTCGCCGGTGCGCAGCGCAGCGAGGCGGGTCTGAGCCTCCGGCACAGTGCGGATCAGCAGCCTGTCGATATGAGGGGCTCCCTCGTTGTCGTAGGGCTCGCCGTAATTGACGTAATCCGGGTTCTTCGACAGCGCGACCTCGCTGCCCTTGACCCATTCGTCAAGACTGAACGGCCCGGTGCCAATGGCGGTGGTCGAGCCGAAGGTCTCGGCCGTGTTGCTGTCGCAGATCATCGACGAGAAACTGTCGGCGAGGAACGGCAGGAAGGCGCCGAACTTGCTTGCCAGAGTGACCTTGAAGGTCAGCGGATCGACGACCGTCACGTCGGTGATCGGGCCCCAGCTGGTCTTGGTCAGGCTCGGCGTGTCGCCGAAGGCCCGGTCGATGGTGAACTTCACGTCATTGGCGTCGAACGGCGAGCCGTCATGGCACATGATCCCGTCGTTAAGGGTGAAGGTGTACTCCAGCCCGTCCTCGCTGGCCTCCCAACTTTCGGCCATGTTGGGGCCGGGGTTCCCCTCCATGTCGAAGGCGAGCAACGTGTCGTAGATCTGGTCCCAGACCTGCATCGACAGGGTGCTTGTGGCGCGGTGCGGGTCGAGACTGTCGATGTCGCCATAGCGTGCCCAGACCAGCTCCTGAGCGCTGGCCGCTGTCGCGCCGAGTGCCAGTGACGCCGTCAGCGCGAGCCCGGGCAGCGCGGGCAATCCGCGCAGTCTTCTGCGTGTGTCGTCCATGTTCCTCATCTCCATCAAGGCTCGGTGCGTCGCCTCGGATCGAGGAGCGACATGCAGACAAGGCTCCGGGCAGGATACAGGCCGGCGCAAGAAAAAGGTTCACAAACGACATGTCGATTTTCAGAAATGAATCTTTTTCACGTGCGCGGCGGATCGTTCTTTTCAGTTCTGAAAACCGAGCGATCTCATTTGCTGCTTTCTTCAGCCCATTGCGAATGGATCGACTCGATGTGGTCGAGTCGCCTCTGCGCCGAATCGCCGGTCCGCGTCGCAACCCGGGCGCAGAGATAGGTGACGAGGCTCAGCGGCGCGGTCATCGAACCGAAGACCGTCGGCCCTTCCGAGCGACCGCGCAGGATCAGGTCGGCGCCCCGCTTGTCGCCCGCCGCGAGCGAGTTGGTGACGAGGATGACCTTGGCACCCGCGCGCCGCGACGAGCCGATCACGTTGCGCAGCTCGGCCGTGCGCCGACCGACGCCGAAGGCCAGCACCGCGTCCTCGGGGCTGATCGAGGCGAATTCCTCCGGCACCGGAAAGCCGCTCAGGGGGATCATTCGGATGTCCGGAAAGACCTTGATGAGCAGCGCGCGTGTGAAGAGCGCCAGTGGATAGCCTTCGCCGAAGCCCACCACCCAGAGCTTGGCGGCGCGGCAGAGGATCTCGACGGCTTCCGACATCTGTTCTGCCGGAAGGGTTTCGAAGGTCCGCACGAGATGCTTCACCTCCGCGTCGAGATACTCTCCCGGAGAGAGAAACCCGCCCGAGAACGCCGGAACCTCGGGCGCCGTGGGCTTGGCGGACTGGCTCTCGCGCACTTCGTGCTGTGCCTCGCGATAGCCGCGATAGCCGAGCCGCCGGAAGAGCCGTGCTGCGGTGGCCTTCGACACGTTTGCCTGATCAGCAATATCGCCTGCGGTCATGTAGGCGAGCACGCCGACATCCTCGAGCAGAAGGTCGGCCAGCCGCCGCTCTCCACGCGGCATCTCGTCGTAGGCCAGCAATAGGCGCTGTGCGATGTGATAGGTCTGGTCCATGGCATTCGTCCTGGGGCTGTCCGGGTCTCTGATTGTACAGCCTGGCAGGCTGCAATGGTCGTGCCCCATAGAAGCGGTGCACCTGCAGGGGCACCCTCCAACCGACGGTCAGGACTGCCCCTTACAGTGAAGGGCATCACGCCACCGGGGACAACCGCAGGAAACGCAGCTTCTGCAACTCACCCGGAAGAAGGGATGAGCCAAGCCCCACAGACGCCCGGACTGCTGTGGTCCGAGACGTCTCGGGCGCGCCCAGCGGGCGCGACCATCACAGCCGCGCCACAGGCCTCCGCTGGCGATGCTACTCAATCGGCGTCCGCCGCCAGTGTCAGCTCGGCGCCGCTCAGAACGTCAGGCAGTGCCGAGAGCATGCGCTCAAGCTCTGCGAGGGTGTTGTAGTGCACCATCGAGACGCGCACGACGCCGTCGTCGTGATCTTCCCCCAAACGTTCGACCAAACGGCGCGAGTGGAAATCACCAAACCGAATTGCGACCTTGTGGTCGTCCATTCCACGCGCGACTGCCCCCGAGTTCACGCCCTCGACACGGAAGGAGATCGTCGGAACGCGCAGGTTGCCGCTATTCCCGGGATCGCCGATCACCCGGCAGTCGTTGCGCGCGCCCAGCCAATCCAGCAGACGGTTGGTCAACACTTCCTCCTGACGCGCTATGGCCGCGAAGCCGGCCTCGAACAACGCGCGCCCCTCCGCATCCGATCCGGCGCGGCGACCCAGCGCCTGCACGTACTCGACCACAGCCGTCATGGGGTAGGCCAGCTCGTAGTTCGGATTACCCGGCTCGAGCTTCCCGGGGACCTTATCCTTGCCGTAGAAGTAGTGATAGAGCCCGTCGAGCTCGGCCAGGAGCTCGTACTTGCCATACATGATCGCGGTGTGAGGCCCGTAACACTTGTAGAGGCTGAAGATGTAGTAATCGACATCCCACGCGGTCACGTCGATGGCGCGATGCGGCGCGTAGGCGACGCCGTCGACACAGATCTTCGCACCATGGCTGTGAACGAAGTCTGCGATCTCGCCGACCGGGTTGATGGATCCCAGAATGTTGGAGACATGGTGCACGCAGACCAGCTTCGTGCGCGGACCCATCAGCGGCGCGAGGTCTTCGAGCCGAAGTTGCATCGACGCAGGATCGAAGGGCCAGACCTTGATCTCCACACCGAACTCGCGCAGCCGCTCCCACGGACCGATGTTGGATTCGTGGTCGGCATGGGTCACGATGATCTCGTCGCCGGGCTCGAACTGGCTGCGCATGGCGGCCGCGAGCGTCTGCACCAACGCGGTGGTCGAAGGACCAAACACGATTTCCTCGGGCCGCGCGGCGTTGACGAAGGTCTGAGCGGCGCGGCGCCCATCCATCAGGGCCTCGGCCGCAAGCTGCGAGATCTCGTAGCTGCCGCCGATCTGCACATCGCGATGGGTGAGGAATTCGACGATCCGGTCCATCGCGCCCTGCAGGGTCTGTGAGCCGCCAGCGTTGTCGAAAAACGCCCAGTCCTTGGCCAACGCGGGAAACTGGCCGCGCACGAACTCCATATCCAGTTGATCTGTGTACTCTGACATCGGCTGCCCCTGTGTCTGTCTCGAAGTGGTGGTCAGTGGTCCAGCACGGCGTGCAGGAAGTTGCGGGTGCGCGTCTCGCGCGGGGCGGAAAAGAACTCCGCGGGCGGCGCGCTTTCGATCACCTCGCCGCCATCCATGAAGATCACGCGGTCGGCGACCTGCCGGGCAAAACCCATCTCGTGGGTCACAACCACCATGGTCACGCCGGTCTGCGCGAGGTCGCGCATCACGTCGAGCACCTCGCCGACCATCTCGGGATCGAGCGCCGAGGTGGGCTCGTCGAAGAGCAGCACCTGCGGTTCCATCGCCAGCGCACGGGCAATCGCCACGCGCTGCTGCTGGCCGCCAGACAGGCCGCTGGGGTATTTCTCGGCCTGCGTCGCCAGCCCGACGCGCGCGAGCAGCTGGTCGGCCTGGGCGGCCGCCGCGGCCTTCGTCGTTCCCCGCACGCGGCGCGGCGCGAGCATGATGTTCTGGCGCACGGTGAGGTGCGGAAAGAGATTGAAGCTCTGGAAGACCATGCCGACCTCGGCGCGCACCTTGGCCAGATTGGCCCCGGGCAACACCGGCACGCCGTCGACATGGATGGCACTGTCGGCGGAGAAATCCTCGAGCCTGTTGATGCATCGGATCAGTGTCGACTTGCCCGAGCCCGAAGGGCCGACAACGCACACCACTTCACCGCGCGCAATCTCGAGGTCGATGCCGCGCAGGGCGTGATAGTGGCCGTAGAATTTCTGCAGGTTCCGGATGCTGATATAGCCCGACATCATGCTTTCCCCCGGTTGAGCCGCCGTTCCAGACGCGACACCAGCAGCACCAGCGGCAGCAGAAACGCGAGATAGATCGCCGCGGCACCGATGAGCGGGCTCGGGTTGGCCGCAAGCGCCTGCGCCTGCGTCGCCTGCTTCAGCAGGTCCGGCATCGCCACGACCGAGGCCAGCGCGGTGTCCTTGACGACGTTGATCGAATTGTTGGTCAGCGGCGGGATCACCATGCGGATCGACTGCGGCAGGATGACGTCGACCATGGTCTGGCGATGACCGAGGCCGAGGGCCGCGGCGGCTTCGAACTGGCCTTTCGGGATGGCCTCGATCCCCGAGCGGAAGATCTCGGCCGTGTAGGCCCCCGAGACCATCGTGAGCGCGGTCATGGCCGACGCGAAGGGCGAGAGCCGCACCCCGACGAAGGGCAGCGCGTAGTAAACGATTATAAGCAGCACCAGCAGCGGGATCGAGCGGAAGACGTCGATGTAAATACGCGTGAGGATCTGCACCGGGCGCACCGAATAGAGCCGCATCATGCACAGCGCGAGGCCCAGCACGAGCCCGGCCAGGATGCTCGCGGCGCCCAGCTTGAGCGTGAGCCAGAGCCCCTTGAGCAACATCGGAAAACTTCGGGCGAGCACCTCGAAATTGAGGAAGGTTTCGAACAAGTCCATCTGGATCCCCTGCAGGGACCCGGGCGCTCCCGCGCCCGGATCGCGCGCGCTTACTCGGCGCTCGGCATGTCGAGAACGGTCACCGTCGAGGTTCCGGCCTCGGGCGCTGCGCCGAACCATTTCTCGTGAAGCTCTGCGAGCGTACCGTCCTCTTTCAGACCACTGAGGATCTCGTTGACCTCGGTGGCCAGCTCCGCGTCCTTGGCGAACATGAAGGAGTACTTCTCACCGGTTTCGATGCGCTGCACGACCTCCAGAGCGGGCTTGTCCTTCACGTAGTACTGAAGCGCCGGGATGTCCGAGATGTAGCCGTCGATGCGGCCAGCGGTCAGGTCGAGCATGGCCGGCTGCAGGCCCTCGTAGCGACGAATGTCGGCGAAGCCGTAGTCCTCGGCGTGCTCGGTGGCCCACATGTCGCCGGTCGAGCCGGTGTCGACACCGACGACCTTGTCTTTCATCTCGTCCAGCGAGGCAGGCCCCTCGGCGCCAACGGTGAGCGACTGGTCGCTGTCATAGTAGGGCTGCGCAAAGCTCACCGACTGGAGGCGCTCGTCGGTGATGGTGATCGACGACATCGCCATGTCGATGCGGCCCGACTGCACCGCCGAGAACAGCCCGTTGAACGGGATGTTGACGATCTCCACCTCGCGTCCGAGCTGCGACGCAACCGCGTTTGCGAGCTCGACCTCGAAGCCGACGAATTCGCCGCTCTCGTCCTGGAACTCCCAAGGCACGTTGCCGATATTCGCACCGACCTCGAGCGCGTCCTGCGCCTGAGCCGCAGCACCTGCGCCAGCGGCGACAACCCAAACCGGAACGATGAATTTCCTGAGCATTTTTTTCTCCCTGTTGTTTTGGATCCGAAGCGTTCGGATCAACCGGTCAGACCAGTCATACCGGTAGGATCACGCTGGCAAGATTTTTGCAAGTGTGCAATCACTAATTTCGGCGCTGCGAGAGCCGCGGCCGCAGGCAATGCTCAGAATTAGGAACAGAGCGATGGAAGAAGACTTTGGAAAGCTGCCGGTCACGGAGGTCGTGACGCGCCGGATTCAGGAGATGATCCGTAGCGGCGAATTCCCTCCCGATGCCAAGCTTCCCTCGCAGCGGATCCTGTCGGAGCGGCTGGGTGTCTCCCGCGCCTCTTTGCGCGAGGCGCTTCTGACCCTCGAAACGCTCGGGCTCATCCGTACGCTGCCCGCGCGCGGCACCTTCGTGACCGGAGAGCGCACGCGCGCACCGAAGGCCGGCCAGAACTGGCGCCATGATGCCCGCTATTCGATCACCGAAGTGTTTCAGACCAGGCTCGTCATCGAAAGCGAGATGTGTCGCCTCGCGGCCCCGGTGATCACGGACGTACAACTCACAGCGCTCGAAGCCGCCGCGCGGACCTTCGAACAGGCCTGGCGAAAGGGTGATCTTCTGGCGCATGTGGAGGCCGATCTCGATTTCCACTCGCAGATCGCCGACGCCTGCCCGAACGGGATGCTGCGCATGTTCTACCGGTCCATTCATGACGTGCTGACCGAAAGCCAGAGGGTTCCGATCCCGAACACCGAGGTCTCGAGAATGGAGGCTTCGATCTCGGAACATCACGCGATCCTCGCAGCTCTCAGGGCACGCAATGGTGCCATGGCGGCCCTCACGATGCGCACTCATATCAGCAATACGGCCTCGATTGCCGGGGCGCTTCTCGTGGAGGACAGCGAGGCTGACGGCCCGTAGATCGGCGGCGCGGAACGAACGCATGACGGATTTCCACGGGCTTGGTCGCTGCTATGGTCTCGAGCAGCGAGAGGGTCCTTTGACCGGCCCACCAAGCCGACCAGAGCCCTTTGCGCCCGACCCAAGCGCGGTGGGCTGGATTGATCTCGGCCACCAGCTGATGCGCGGGATCGTTCCGTGGATGCCGAAAATTCGATCTACTCCAGCATCGGCGACACCGGAAAACGGCGCGATGCGTCCTGCGCAGGCCGGGCGGCGGCTTGCACAGCTTGCAGCCGGCGACAGGACGTCTATCCCGGACCTGACGATCTTCCGGGGCACCCTGCCCCGTCATGGCGTCCTGAGGCGGCCCGCCGGATCGGGCAGCGCTGCGCCGATCACTGGTATCATTTTAAGGATAACCGGGCCTGAGCCCGGGCAAGGACAGATGAAAGACACGCACGATATCTCCCCCGCCGCGCAGGCCGAACTCTGGCGCGACCGCTATTCCAAGGTTGCCCTGATCGGCGGCAGGCTGGTCCCTTCGGCCAACGCCATCGAGGTGATCGAGCCGGCCCACATGACGGTGCTTGGCGAGGTGGCCGCCAACGACGCCGCCGACGTGGATGCCGCCGTCGCCGCCGCGAAGGCCGCAGCGCATGACTGGGCCGAGACCCCGGCGCGCGAGCGCGGCCGGCTGGTGGCCGAAGCCGGCCGCATCATGCTGGCGCAACTCGAGCCGCTGGCGCATCTGCTGGCCCGCGAGACCGGCAAGGCGATCCGCACCGAGTGCCGCGGCGAGATCCGCGTCGCCGCCGACCTGCTCGAGATGTTCGGCGGGCTGGGCTCCGAGATCAAGGGCGAGACCCTTCCATTCGCCCCTGACGTCTTCGCCGCCACCACCCGCGAGCCGGTGGGCGTGGTCGGTGCGATCCTGCCGTGGAACGTGCCACTGGTGCTGATGATGCTCAAGATCGCGCCGGCGCTGGTTGCCGGCAACCCGGTGGTGATCAAGGCCTCCGAGGTCGCCCCCTTCGCCACCTATGCCTGCGCCGAGATGCTGGCCGCGCTGCTGCCCGAGGGCGTGATCAACGTGGTCTGCGGCAGCGGTGCCGAATGCGGACAGGCACTTGTCGATCATCGCGACGTTGCCAAGATCACCTTCACCGGTTCGGAAGCCGTCGGCGAGAAGATCTATATCTCGGCCGCGAAACGGCTGATCCCGGTGTCGCTCGAACTCGGCGGCAAGAGCCCGATGATCGTCTGCGCGGATGTCGATCTCGAGCGCGCGGTCGAAGGTGCCGTGACCGGCATGCGGTTCACCCGGCAGGGCCAGAGCTGCACCGCCGCCAGCCGGATCTACGTGCACGCGGACATCCACGACGCCTTTGTCGCGGCGCTGAAGGCGCGGCTCGACACGCTGGTGATCGGCGATCCGCTCGATGAGGCCACCGATATCGGCACCATCTCCTCGCCGCAGCAGGTGGCAAAGGTGAAAGGCTACGTCGCGCTGGCCGATGCCGCGCCCGAGGCCGAGGTGATCCGCTGCGCAAAACTGCCCGAGGCCGACACGGTCGCGCCCGATCTCTTCCTTCAGCCGACGCTGGTTCTCGGCATCGACCCGCAGAGCCCGGTGGTGCAGGAAGAGATCTTCGGCCCGGTCACGGTGATCCGGAAATGGACCAGCTATGATGAGGTCATGGCACAGGCCAACGACACCGAGTTCGGCCTCGCCGCCTCGATCTGGACCAAGGACCTCGCCACCGCACTGACCGCGTCCAAGCAGCTCGACGCGGGATTCGTGCAGGTCAATGCCGGCTTCACCATCCAGCCGAACCTCTCCTATGGCGGCTTCGGGCGCTCGGGGCTTGGCAAGGAGGCCTCGCTCGAGTCGATGCTCGAACATTTCACCCGCAAGAAGACCGTCGTGCTATCGATGAGCTGATGCTGACCGGTCTTGCCTTCGTGACGATCGCAGAGATCTGCGGCGTGGTGGGGATCGCGGCGGTGCTCCGCGGCCTCACCGGCTTCGGCTTCGCGCTCGCCGCGGTGCCGCTGCTCAGCCTCGTGATCCCGCCAGCGCAGGCGGTGGTGATCGCGGTGCTGCTGCAGTGCCTCGTGGGGGTGCGCGACCTGATCAGCCTGCGCGGCCAGTTCGACCGGGGCGAGCTCGGCCGCATGGGCCTTGGCGCTTTGATCGGCACGCCGCCGGGCATCCTGCTTCTGGGGTGGCTCGATCCCGACGTGATGCGCTTGGTGATCGCGGCGATCATCTGCCTTGCCATCCCGATGCTGGCGCTGCCGCCGAAACCGCGCGGTGCCGGGGCGCTGCGGCTGGCCTTTCCGGCCGGGCTCGCCGGAGGATTCTTCGGCGGGCTTGCCGCCATGCCGGGACCGCCAGCGATCACTTACTTCCTCTATACCGGCGCAGCCGCCGCGCGCATGCGGGCGAGCCTGATGATCTTCGTGGCCATCACCGCCGCCATCGCGCTGCCCGGTCTTGCCGTCACAGGCCTCCTGCACGGCAGCGACCTCGTCGCGGCGCTCTGTGCCTTTCCGGTGATGCTTGGCGGCACCTGGCTCGGCGGCCGGCTGTTCGCGCTGACCAGCGAGAGACGCTACCGGCTGGTGTCGCTCTCGGTGCTGCTCGCGACCGCCCTCTCGGCCGGAGCGCGTGGCCTGTCCGCGATGCTCTAGCAGTCAGGTCATCCCGGGCCGCGCGCGTGGCCTTGCTCACAACCGTTTCAGCACTTCCTTCAGAACCCGTTCGGAGGCGCGCGGCAGTTGCTGGCTGCGGTTGGAAAGGACGAAATACGGCGAGACCGTCATGTCGCAGGCCATCTGCAGCGCCACCAGCCGCGCCCCGAGCGCGCTGCCGGTCAGGATCTCGGCGACCTCCTCGGACTGCGGCGAGATCACGTCCGCCTGCGCGATGATCGAGAGCACGATCAACAGCGACGAGGAGTTCGAGACGTTCGCCGGCACCGGCGTGCCGGCCTCGAGGAACGCCGCCTCCACCGCCTGCCGGATCGGAGAGCCGCGCTCCTGAATCACCCATTCGTAACCCGCCACCGCCTCGAGAGGCAGGTCCGGTACGCCCGCCAGCGGATGCGTGTCGCGCACCAGTAGCGTGACGCGCTCCGAGCGGGCCGGGTAGACGTGGAACTCGCTGCTGTCCTGCTCCGGCGTCAGCCGCGCGATAATGAAATCAAGCCGACCCTCGCGCAGGCCGCGAACCAGTTGCACCGACGGGCCGACCTCGATCGTGGTCTCGATATCGGGGCTCTCGTCCTTCACCTTGCGCAGCGCCGGCATCAGGCAGCCCACCGCCGGACCGGTCACCGCTCCGACCCGCACCACGCCTGACCGGCCGCCGGCGATGCTCTCGACCTCGGCCTCGAGCGTCTCGAGCTCCCAAAGGACCACGCGCACGTGGCGCAGGACCGCCTGCCCCGCCTGGGTAAGCTCCATCCAGCGGGGGTGCCGCACGAACAGCGGCGTGCCCATATTGGTCTCGATATCCGCCAGCATCCGGCTTGCCGCCGGCTGCGAGATAGACAGCGCCTCGGCCGCGAGTTGCAGCTTCTGCTTCTTCGCGATCTCATCGATCAACTTGAGGTGGTTCGGCTTCAGCCGTCTGCTCAGATCCATCCGGTCGCCATACCTGAAATGATATGCATTTCTTCCATAATAGCATTTTACAGATATAGATCGAAAGCGCTACGCAGTTGATGGTTGAGGAGACCAGGAACTGATCAGCGGCCACCAAGGCGTGAGGAGCCGGCCGCGAATGTGGAGGAGATCATGACTATCAAGTCACTTGCGGCCGTTTCGGCCGCCGCTCTCGTGCTGGCTACCGGCGCCTATGCCGACGGCCTGATCGGCATCGCAATGCCGACCAAGTCGTCCGCCCGCTGGATTTCCGACGGCAACTCGATGGAGGAGCAGCTTCAGGCCGCCGGCTACGAGACGATCCTGCAATATGCCGAAGACGACATCCCGAACCAGGTCAGCCAGATCGAGAACATGATCACCCGCGGCGTGGATGTCCTCGTGATTGCGGCGATCGACGGCACCACGCTCTCGAACGCACTGGAGAATGCCTACTACGCCGATATCGAGGTGATCAGCTACGACCGCCTGATCCGCGACAGCCCCTATGTCAGCTATTACGCCACCTTCGACAACTTCCAGGTCGGCGTTCTGCAGGCCTCGTCCCTGGTCGACGGCATGAAGGAGCGGTTCGGCGACGGGCCCTACAATGTCGAACTGTTCGGCGGCTCGCCGGACGACAACAACGCGTATTTCTTCTACAATGGTGCAATGTCGGTGCTGCAGCCGCTGATCGATGACGGCACCATCAATATCGTCTCGGGCCAGATGGGCATGGACACCGTGGGTACCCTGCGCTGGGACGGCGCGGTGGCGCAGGCGCGGATGGATAACCTGCTCTCCGCGCATTACACCGATGAGCGGGTGCACGGCGTCCTGTCCCCCTATGACGGGCTGTCGATCGGCATTCTGAGCTCGCTCAAGGGTGTGGGCTACGGCAATGGCGATCTCGAAATGCCCATCGTCACCGGTCAGGACGCGGAGCTGCCCTCGGTGAAGTCGATCATCGCCGGCGAGCAGTATTCCACCGTGTTCAAGGACACCCGCGAGCTGGCGGGCGTGGCCGTCGACATGGTCGAGGCGCTGCAGAACGGCACCGAGCCCGAGATCAACGACACCGAGACCTACGACAACGGCGAGAAGGTGGTCCCGTCCTACCTGCTCAAGCCGGTGCTGGTGGACAGCTCGAACTGGGAAGAGATCGTCGTCGAGAGCGGCTATCACGACGCCTCGGAGTTCTGAGCAAACCGGAGCCGGGGCCACCGGCCCCGGACGCCCGGACCCGGGCCGGCCACGGCGTCGACCCAGCGGGATCCGCACCGGTCTCCCACGGAGCGGGCGCGCATCGCCGCCCCGCGCGGATCCCACCCCTGAATACGAGAGGTCAACGGCATGACATCCCTGCTCGAGATGTGCGCCATCACCAAGGAATTCCCCGGCGTGAAGGCGCTCGACAACGTCAACCTGACGGTGGCCCGGGGTGAGATCCACGCCATCTGCGGTGAGAACGGCGCCGGCAAGTCGACCCTGATGAAGGTGCTCTCCGGCGTCTATCCCGCCGGCACCTATGACGGCGAAATCCGCTATGACGGCCAGCCCGCACAGTTCGCCGACATCAACGACAGCGAAGAGCTGGGGATCATCATCATCCACCAGGAGCTGGCGCTGGTGCCGCTGCTGTCGATCGCCGAGAACATCTTTCTCGGCAACGAACGCGCCACCAAGGGCGTCGTCGACTGGCGCGAGACCTTCCGGATGACCACCGACCTGCTCGACAAGGTCGGGCTGAGCGAAGCGCCGGGCACGCTGGTCGACAGCCTCGGCGTCGGCAAGCAGCAGCTGGTCGAGATCGCCAAGGCGCTGTCCAAGGACGTGAAGCTGCTGATCCTCGACGAACCGACCGCGGCGCTGTCCGAGCACGACAGCCAGGCGCTGCTCGACCTGATGCTCGAGCTGAAGGCGCAGGGCGTCACCCAGATCATCATCAGCCACAAGCTCAACGAGGTGCGCCGCGTGGCCGACAGCGTGACGGTGATCCGCGACGGCGCGACCGTGTCGACGATGAACACCCGCACCGACGACATCACCGAGGACCGCATCGTCCGCGACATGGTGGGCCGCGACATGTCGAACCGCTACCCGCCGCGCCCGCATCGCGCCGGCGAGATGCTGATGGAGGTCGAGGACTGGTCGGTCTGGCACCCCGAGCACAAGGACAGGCAGGTGATCCGCAACGCCTCGTTCCGGGTCCGCGCCGGCGAGGTGGTGGGCATCGCCGGGCTGATGGGCTCGGGCCGGACCGAGCTTGCGATGTCGATCTTCGGCCGCAGCTACGGACAGAACATCTCGGGCCGGGTCAAGATGCACGGGCGCGAGGTCGACACCTCGACCGTCGGGCGAGCCATCGAGTCCGGGCTTGCCTATGTCACCGAGGACCGCAAGTCGCTGGGCCTGATCCTCGAGGAGACGATCCAGAAGAACACCACGCTGGCAAACCTGCCCAGCGTCTCGCGCAACGGCATCATCTCGGAGGGCGAAGAAACCCGCGTGGCCGAGCGCTACCGGCAGGCGATGAACATCCGCACCCCCTCGGTCTTCCAGAAGGTGATGAACCTCTCCGGGGGCAACCAGCAGAAGGTGGTGCTGTCGAAATGGCTGTTCTCGGAGCCCGAGGTGTTGATCCTCGACGAGCCCACGCGCGGCATCGACGTGGGGGCGAAATTTGAAATCTACAACATCATCAACAGCCTGTCCGAGCAGGGCAAGGGCGTGGTGATGATCTCGTCGGAGATGCCGGAACTTCTGGGCATGTGCGACCGGATTTACGTGATGAACGAGGGCGCGCTGGTCGGCGAGCTGAGTGCAGCCGAAGCGAGCCAGGAGCGGATCATGTCGATGATCGTGACCGACGTGGTCGACGAGCCCGCCATGGGCGCGGCGGAATAGGGAGAGGGACAGTTGGAACTGGCTGAAAACAAACGCGGGAACAACGGCGGAAGCCTCGTTCAGTACCTGTCGAAGCACCTGCGAGAATACGGGCTTCTGGTGGCGCTCATCGCGATCATGCTCTTCTTCCAGGTGGTGACCGACGGCACCCTGCTGAAACCCGTCAACATCACCAACCTGTTCCTGCAGAACAGCTATATCATCATCATGGCGCTCGGTATGCTGATCGTCATCGTGGCCGGGCATATCGATCTCTCGGTCGGCTCGGTGATGGGCTTCATCGGCGCTCTGGCGGCGGTGATGATGGTGAACTGGGGCTGGCCGGTCTGGGCCACGATCCCGGCCTGCCTCGTGGCCGGCATCGTGATCGGTGCCTGGCAGGGCTACTGGGTCGCCTACTGGAAGATCCCGGCCTTCATCGTCACGCTGGCGGGCATGCTGGTGTTCCGCGGCCTGTCGCTGTGGCTGCTCGAGGGCCAGTCCGTCGGCCCGTTCGAGCGCAGCTTCCAGTCGCTCTCGACCGGTTTCATCCCCGATTTCACCGGGCTTGGCCGCCCCAACGGCACGGCGCTGGTCGCCGGGGTCATCGCGGTCATGCTGATCGTCTGGCTCGGACTGCGCCAGCGCATCACCAACCGCAAGTACGGCATGGAGGAAGAACCCGCCGCCTTCTTCTGGGCGCGCACCATCATCGTCAGCGGCGCGCTGTTCTACGTCATGTACAAGCTCGCGGGGTTCCGTGGCCTGCCCAACGTGATGATCTCGATGGTGGTCCTGACGCTGATCTATGCCTTCATCACCGAGAACACCACGCTCGGCCGCCGCATCTATGCGCTCGGCGGCAACGAGAAGGCGGCCAAGCTCTCGGGCATCAAGACCGAGCGGCTCACCTTCCTCGCCTTCGTGAACATGGGTATGCTCGCGGCGCTGGCCGGGCTGATCTTTGCCGCCCGTCTCAACACCGCGACACCCAAGGCCGGTTTCGGCTTCGAGCTCGACGTGATCGCGGCTGTGTTCATCGGCGGCGCGTCGATGTCCGGCGGCTCGGGCAAGATCATCGGTGCGGTGGTCGGCGCCTTCATCATGGGGGTGCTGAACAACGGCATGTCGATCATGGGCATCGGCATCGACTACCAGCAGGTCATCAAGGGCCTCGTGCTGCTCGCCGCGGTGTTCTTCGACGTCTACCAGAAAAACAAGGCCTGAGGCGCCATCACGGGCGCGCGACTGTCGCGCCCTGCCCGCCTCGCCAAGATCTCCCTAGCAATGGACCGACCGACATGACCTTCAAACCTGCCCCCTGGCCCCGGCGCCTGCGCTCGCAGGAATGGTACGGCGGCAATTCCCGCGACACGATCTACCACCGCGGCTGGCTAAAGAACCAAGGCCACCCGCACGATCTCTTCGACGGGCGCCCGATCATCGGGATCATGAACACCTGGTCCGACCTGACCCCCTGCAACGGCCACCTGCGCGAGCTCGCCGAGAAGGTGAAGGCGGGCATCTGGGAGGCCGGCGGCTTCCCGGTCGAGGTCCCGGCCTTTTCGGCCTCCGAGAACACCTTCCGCCCGACGGCGATGATGTACCGCAACCTCGCGGCGCTCTCGATCGAAGAGCAGCTGCGCGGCCAGCCCATCGACGGCGCGGTTCTGATGGTGGGCTGCGACAAGACCACCCCCTCGCTGCTGATGGCCGCCGCCTCCTGCGACGTGCCCTCGATCGTGGTCACCGGCGGGCCGATGCTGAACGGCTATTTCCGCGGCGAGCGTGTCGGGTCCGGCACCCACCTGTGGAAGTTCTCCGAGGCGGTGAAGGCCGGCGAGATGACGCAGGAGGAGTTCCTCGAGGCCGAGGCCGGCATGTCGCGCTCGACAGGCACCTGCAACACCATGGGCACCGCCTCGACGATGGCGTCGATGGCCGAGGCGCTTGGCATGGCGCTCTCGGGCAACGCCGCGATCCCGGCGGTCGACAGCCGTCGCCGGGTCATGGCGCAGCTCTCGGGGCGGCGCATCGTGCAGATGGTCAAGGACGATCTCAAGCCATCTGACATCATGACCAAGCAGGCCTTCGAGAACGCCATTCGAACCAACGGGGCCATTGGCGGCTCGACCAACGCGGTCATTCACCTGCTGGCCATCGCGGGCCGGGTCGAGGGCGTGGACCTCACGCTGGATGACTGGGACCGCTGCGGTCGCGATGTCGAAACCATCGTCAACCTGATGCCCTCGGGCGAGTACCTGATGGAAGAGTTCTTCTACGCCGGCGGCTTGCCGGTGGTGCTCAAGCGGCTTGGCGAGGCAGGGCTTTTGCACAAGGACGCGCTCACGGTCTCGGGCGAGAGCATCTGGGACGAGGTCCGCGACGTGATGAACCACAACGAGGACGTCATTCGCCCGGTTGGCAAGGGCCTCACCCCGCAGGGCGGCATCGCCGTTCTGCGCGGCAACCTCGCGCCGAACGGCGCGGTGCTGAAGCCCTCCGCCGCCTCGAAGCACCTGCTGCAGCACAAGGGCCGTGCCGTCGTCTTCGAGGATATCGACGACTACAAGGCCCGCATCAACGACCCCGATCTCGACATCGACGAGACCTGCGTGATGGTGCTGAAGAACTGCGGCCCGAAGGGCTATCCCGGCATGTCCGAGGTCGGCAACATGGGGCTTCCGCCGAAGATCCTGCAAAAGGGCATCACCGACATGGTCCGGATCTCGGACGCGCGCATGTCGGGCACCGCCTACGGCACCGTCGTGCTGCACACCTCGCCCGAGGCCGCCGCGGGCGGTCCGCTGGCGGTGGTGCGCAGCGGCGACATGATCGAGCTGGACGTGCCGGGCCGGCGTCTGCATCTCGACATCTCCGAAGCCGAGCTGGCCGAGCGCCTCGCCAACTGGACGCCGACCTCCGAAAGCTTCGAGAGCGGCTATGGCTGGCTGCACCAGCAGCATGTGGAGGGCGCCGATACCGGCGCCGATCTCGACTTCCTCAAGGGCTGTCGGGGCAACGCCGTCGGAAAGGACTCGCACTGATGCAGATCGCACTCGCAGGCATCGGCAAGATCGCCATCGACCAGCACGTTCCCGCCCTCTCGGCGTCTGAAGACTGGGAGCTTGCCGCCACCGTCTCGCGCTCCGGCACGGTCGACGGGGTCGACGCCTTCGACAGCCTCGACGCGATGCTCGAGGCCTGCCCCGAGATCCGGGTGGTCTCTCTCTGTCTGCCCCCGGTCCCGCGCTTCGAATACGCCGCCAAGGCGCTGGCCGCCGGGCGGCACGTGATGCTCGAGAAGCCGCCGGGCGCGACGCTCTCGGAATGCGCCGAGCTTGAGCGCATGGCGCGCGCGCGCGGGCTGTCGATCTATGCCACGTGGCACTCGCGCGAAGCGCAGCAGGTCGCCGCCGCCAAGGCGTGGCTGGCGGACAAAACCTTGAAATCGCTTCATATCACGTGGCGCGAGGACGTCCGGCGGTGGCATCCCGGGCAGGACTGGATCTTCGAGCCCGGCGGGCTCGGCGTGTTCGATCCCGGCATCAACGCGCTGTCGATCCTGACCGAGATCCTGCCCGACGCGATCCACCTCCGCGAGGCGGTGCTCTCCTTCCCCGACAATCGGCAAGCGCCGATCGCGGCAGAGCTCGCATTTCGCCACCCGGGCGGCGCCGCGATCACCTGCGATTTTGACTTTCGGCAGGAGGGCGAGCAGACCTGGGAGATCGAGGCGATCTGCGCCGAGGGCACGCTCAAACTCACCCATGGCGGCGCCCAGATGTTCGTCTACGGCGCCCCCGCGGGCGAGGCGCTCACCGGGCTCGCCGGGGAATACCCCCGGCTCTACGCCAAGATGGCGCAGCTCGTGCGCAACGGCCGGATCGACATGGACCTTTCGCCGCTGCGCCACGTCGCCGATGCCTTCCTGCTGGGCCGGCGCGAGACCGTCGCCCCCTTCCATTTCTGACGTCGAGGAATTTTCGTGACCGACCTCAAGACAACCCCGCTCACCGGCATCCTGCCCGTCGCGCCCACGCCCTTCTTCGAGGATGGCTCGCTCGACCTTCAGGGCATGAAGAACACGCTCGATTGCCTGATCGATCAGGGCGTCGACGCGATCTGCATCCTGGCCAACTATTCCGAGCAGTTCGTGCTCTCCGACGAGGAGCGCCGCGTCCTCACCAAGCTCTGCCTCGAGCACGTGGCGGGCCGGGTTCCGGTGATTGTCACGATCTCGCATTTCTCGACCCAGGTGGCGATCGAGCGCGCGACCCACGCGCAATCGCTTGGCGCCGCGATGCTGATGATGATGCCGCCCTATCACGGCGTCGGACTGGTGCCCGCGGCGGACGGCATATTCGAGCATTTCGCCGCGGTTTCCGACGCGATCTCGATCCCGATCATGATCCAGGATGCGCCGCTCTCGGGCGTCACGCTGCCGGTGCCGCTCTTGGCCAAGATGGCGCGCGAGATCGAGAATGTCTGCTATTTCAAGATGGAAACCCCGTTTGCCGCCGACAAACTCGAGGCGCTGATCGCCGCGGGCGGCAGCGACATCATTGGCCCCTTTGACGGGGAAGAAGCGGTCACGCTGCTGGCCGATCTCGATGCCGGGGCCACCGGCACCATGACCTCGGGGATGTTCGCCGACAAGATCCGCCCGATCGTCAGCCACTACCTCGCCGGCGACAAGGCGGCGGCGCTCGCGCAGTGGCAGCTCTGCCTGCCGCTGATCAACCACGAGAACCGCCAGTGCGGTCTGCGCGCCTGCAAGGTGATCTACAAGGAAGGCGGCGTAATCACCTCGGACCATGTGCGTCACCCGCTCAAGCCGATGACGCCCCGCACCCGCACCCGGCTTCTGGAGCTCGCGCGTGATCTCGACATCATGGCACTGCGCTGGGGCAAATAAGAGGAGCAACGACATGACTTTCCACGGCAAACACCTGATCGCCGGCGCCTGGGTCGGCAGCGGCGACACCTTCTCCTCGACACCGGTCACCGGCACGCCGATCGCGGTCTCGAAGGGGACGCCAGCACAGGTCGACGCGGCGGCACAGGCTGCCGAGGCGGCCTTCCCGGCCTACGCCGCCACCACGCGCGAGACCCGCGCCGCGTTTCTCGAGGCCATCGCCGACGAGATCGAGGCTCGCGGCGACACGATCACCGAGATCGGCACCGCCGAGACCGGCCTGCCCGCCGGCCGGCTCGAGGGGGAGCGCGGCCGCACCACCGGCCAGCTGCGGCTCTTCGCGGCGCATATCCGCGACGGCGCCTATCTCGACCGCCGCCATGACGAAGCACTGCCCGACCGCGCGCCGCTGCCGCGCCCGGACCTGCGGATGATGCAGCGCCCGACCGGCCCGGTGGCAGTTTTCGGCGCCTCGAACTTCCCGCTGGCCTTCTCCACCGCCGGCGGCGACACCGCGTCGGCCCTCGCCGCCGGATGTCCGGTGGTGGTGAAGGGCCACGAGGCCCATCCCGGCACCGCCGAGGTCGTCGCCGAGGCGATCCACGCCGCCATCGAGGCCACCGGGATGCCCGCCGGAACGTTCTCGATGATCCATGGCGGCAGCCACGAGGTCGGCGGCGCGCTGGTCCGGCATCCGCTGATCAAGGCGGTCGGCTTCACCGGCTCGCTGCGCGGCGGCAAGGCGCTGTTCGATCTTTGCGCGCAGCGCCCGGAGCCGATTCCGTTCTTCGGCGAGCTCGGCTCGATCAACCCGATGTTCTTCCTGCCCGCCGCGATGGCCTCGCGCGCCGAGGAGATGGCCAAAGGCTGGGCCGGCTCGCTCACCATGGGGGCGGGGCAGTTCTGCACCAACCCCGGCGCACTTGTGCTGATCGAAGGCGCCGAGACCGAGACCTTCCTCGCCGCCGCGAAAGAGGCGCTGGAGGCGACCGCGCCGCAGACCATGCTCACCGAGGGCATCGCAGATGCCTACCGCGCCGGGGCCGAGACGCTGTCGTCGCAGAGCGGCGTGCAGGAGGTGATGACCTCGAGCTGCGCGCAGCGCAACGCCGCGCCCTACCTGCTGCGCACCACCGGTTCGGCGTGGATGGCGAACGAGACGCTGGGCCACGAGGTCTTCGGCCCGCTGGGCATCGCCATCGTGGTCCGCAACGAGGACGAGATGCTGGCCGTCGCCAAGAGTTTTGCCGGGCAGCTCACCGCAACGCTGATGATGGACAAGGACGACACTCCTCTGGCGCAACGCCTGTTGCCGGTGCTCGAGCGCATGGCGGGCCGGGTGCTGGCCAACGGATTCCCCACCGGGGTCGAGGTCTGCGATGCCATGGTGCATGGTGGCCCCTACCCCGCCTCGACGAATTTCGGCGCGACCTCGGTCGGAACCATGGCGATCCGCCGCTTCCTGCGTCCGGTCTGCTACCAGAACCTGCCCGAGGCGCTGCTGCCGCAGGATCTGAAATGACCTTGGCAAAGCGCCCGGAGACAATGAAAAACCTCACGCGCAAGACGCCCCCGGCCTCTTGCGGGTGGGGGCCCAAGACGGCCAAGGTGGCGGAGAGAGCCCGTCGTTCCGGCCCGAAGGTGTGACGCCATGACCGCGACCATCTGCGACACGCGACCCTGCGAGCTGGGCGAGGGCGCGTTCTGGCACCCAGAACGGCAGCAAGTGTTCTGGTTCGATATCCTGAGCGCGCGGTTGCTGTCCTTCGACGCCACCGGTCCGCTGGCGTGGCAGTTCGACGAGATGCACTCTGCCGCCGGCTGGATCGACCGCGACACGCTGCTGCTCGCCTCCGAGACCGGGCTCTGGCGCTTCGACATCGGTTCGGGCCAACGCGCGCGGCTGGCGGAGATCGAAGCAGAGGATGACCGCACCCGCTCGAACGATGGCCGGGCCGACCCTCATGGCGGCTTCTGGATCGGCACCATGGGCAAACACGCGGAGCCGGGGGCCGGGGCAATCTATCGCTACTTGGATGGCAAGGTGACCCGGCTCTACGACAGCATCTCGATCCCCAACGCGATCTGTTTCAGCCCCGACGGCAGGACAGCCCATTTCGCCGACACGCGCCGCCAGATCGTCTGGCGGGTCGAGCTCGACGCGGACGGCTGGCCGTGCGGGGAGCGCGAGGTCTTCCTCGACCTGCGCGCGCAGGGGCTGTTTCCCGACGGAGCGGTGATCGACGCCGAGGGCGGGCTTTGGAACGCCCAGTGGGGCGCGGGCCGGGTCGCGCGCTACCTCCCCGACGGGCAGTTCGACCGGGAGATCCTCGTGGGCGGACGGCACAGCTCCTGCCCGGCCTTCGGCGGTCCTGACCTGCGGCGACTCTACATCACCACCGCGCGTGAGGGGATCGAGCATCCCGACGCGGCGCAGGGGCTGCTTTATCAGGCCGACGGCCCGGTCGCGGGCCTGGCCGAGCCGCGGGTGCGGGCCTGACATGGCACGCGACCGGGTCACCGCCTTCGGCACACTCCCGGACGGCACGCAGGTCATGCAGTTCGAGATCGGACGTGGCGCGCTGCGCGCCTCGCTCCTGAGCCATGGCGCCCGCCTGCGCGACCTGCGGCTTGACGGGGTGTCGCATCCTCTGGTGCTCGGCGCCTCCAGCCTCGCGCCCTATCTTGGCGCGATGGCCTATTTCGGCGCCACCGTCGGCCGCTACGCCAACCGGATCGGCGGCGGGCGGTTCACACTCGACGGCCATGAGGTGACGCTCGACCGCAACGAAGCAGGCCGCACCTGCCTTCATGGCGGTCGCGACGGCACCGCAACCCTGCCCTGGGATCTGGTCGATCATGGCGCCGATCACGCCACCTTCGCGCTCGAACTGCCCGACGGCCACATGGGCTTTCCCGGAGAGCTCGCCATCACCACCACCTACCGCTGCCAAGACAGCGGTCTGGAGATCGTGACCGAAGCCACGCCCTCGGCGCCCTGCCCGCTCTCCTTCGCGCATCATTCCTATTTCGCGCTGAGCGATGAGGGCAATATTGACCAGTGTCGTCTCCAGATCGCGGCGGAACGCTACCTGCCGGTGACCGCGGAGCAGATCCCGACCGGCGAAATCGCGTCCGTCGCGGACACGCCCTTCGATTTTCGCCGTCCGCGGTCTCTGGGCCCGCAAACGATCGATCACAACTTCTGTCTCGCACGCGGAACAGGGCCTGCGGCTCGGCTCACGGCACCGTCGGGCCTGCAGCTCGAGGTCGAGACCGATGCCCCCGGGCTTCAGGTCTATACCGCGGATCACATCGCAGCGCCGGCGGGGCCTGATCCCGACCGTGCCGCCTGTGGGCCACGCGCCGCCATCGCGCTGGAGACGCAGGAATGGCCCGACGCCCCGAACCATCCGACCTTTCCGAACCCGGTGATCCGCGCCGGCCAGATCTATCGCAACCGGACGACATACCGATTTCGGCATTCGTAAGAGGGGGGCGGCGACAGGCTTTTGCTCGCTTGGATCTCCCGGCCGACAGGATCGACCAGCGCCCACTGCGCCAGCCCCGGCATGAGCGCGTGGTCGTCCGCGCGGCGGGCGCAGTGTCACTGTTCCTGGGCGGTGACCCCCTATGACCTTGCAATCAAGCGCTCGTGAGCGCCGTCAAGGAACGCGGGCCCTTGGCGCACGTTGGGTGCCAGATACCGATTTGGAAAGGACACGAGATGAAGGACACCCACAGTCCCGACCGCGCCATGACCACGACCAATCCGGCCACGGAAGAGGTGATCGACACCTACCCGCTGATGAGCGACGAGGAGATGCACGCAGCGCTCGACGCCTGCCACGCAGCCTTCTCCGACTGGCGGATGACGTCGCATGAAGAGCGTGGCAAGGTCCTGAAGGCCATCGGCGCGAAGCTGCAGGAGCGCAAGGACGAGTTTGCCGCCCTGATGACCCGCGAAATGGGCAAGCGGCTGGAGGACAGCCGTGACGAGATCGATCTTTGCTCCGCGATCTGCGATTGGACCGCACAGGCCGGTCCTGAGGTCCTTGCGGACGAAACCCGTGAACTTCAGGACGGTCGCAAAGGCGTTCTCAGCAAGTCGCCGATCGGCGTGATCTACGGCATTCAGCCCTGGAACTTTCCCGCCTATCAGGCGGTCCGCTACGCCATCGCCAACCTGATGGCCGGCAACGGTGTGCTGCTGAAGCATGCCGAGATCTGTACCGGCTCGGGCCTCATGCTGCGTGATATCTTCGAGGAGGCCGGCCTGCCGAAGAACCTCTTCACCGTAATGCTGATCGATCACGATCAGTCCGATGAGCTGATCGCCCACGAGCTGGTGCGCGGCGTGACCATGACCGGCAGCGCCAACTCCGGCAGCATCATCGCCGCCAAGGCGGGCGAGCACCTGAAGAAAACGGTGATGGAGCTTGGCTCCAACGACGCCTACCTCGTGCTGGAAGATGCCGATATCGATCTTGCCGTGAAGACCTGCGTCGCGGGCCGGATCTACAACAATGGCCAGACCTGCGTGAACGCCAAGCGCTTCGTGGTGGCAGACAAGGTCTATGACGCCTTCGTCGACGGCTACGTCAAGGCGATGGGCGAAGTGAGCCTCGGCGATCCTACCAAGGAAGACACCGATCTTGGCCCGATGGCGCGCAAGGACCTGCGCGAGACGCTGCACGAGCAGGTCGAGAAATCCGTCGCCAAGGGCGCGAAGATTGCCGTGGGCGGCACCATGCCCGAGGGCACCGGCTACTACTATCCGGCCACCGTTCTGACTGAAGTGGAACCCGGCCAGCCGGCCTATGACGAAGAGCTTTTCGGCCCGGTGGCGTCGGTGATCCGCGCCAAGGATGACGAGGACGCCATGCGCATCGCCAATGACAGCCGCTTCGGCCTTGGTGGTGGCATCTTCAGCAAGGATGAGGACCGCGCGCTGGAACTGGCGAAACAGCATTTCGACACCGGCATGGTGTTCATCAACCACTTCAACCTCGCGACGCCGGAAATGCCCTTCGGCGGTGTCAAGGACAGTGGCTACGGGCGTGAACATGGCGGCTTCGGCATGACCGAGTTCATCAACGCCAAGGCCATCACCCTGCCGGGCTGACCCGAAGGCAACAAGCATGACGGGCGGAGCTTCACGGCTCCGCCCGTTCTGTTTCCGATCTGCGCCGACGCGCCGGGAGCGTTGACGACGGCCCCGCAGACCCGACATATCGCTTGAAGTATGCAGGAAAGGGCGCGCGGCATGAGTGGGACGCACGAGAGGGCAGACCGGCCGAAAGTGGAACGCCTGTATCTCGATTTCGACAGCTTCTTCGCCTCCGCCGAGCAGCATTTCAATGCCGACCTGCGCGGCCGCCCTTTGGGGGTCGTGCCGCTCGATTCCCCGCACACCTCCTGCATTGCCGTCAGCCGCGAGGCCAAGGCGCGCGGCGTGGCCTCGGGCAGTTCGGTCCGTGAGGCGCGCCGGATCCTCCCGGACATGATCTTCGTGATCGCGCGGCACGACGCCTATGTCCGGCTGCACAAACGCATTCTCGACATTGTGGGCACCATCCTGCCAGTGGCCAAGGTGCGCTCCATCGACGAGGTGGTCTGCCATCTCTCGCCCGGCGAGGCGGCGCAGGGCAAGACCTTGTCCGACCGCATCAAGTCCGCGTTGGAAGAGGCGTTCAGCCCGGCGCTCACCTGCTCCATCGGCATGGCCCCCACCGAGTTGCTTGCCAAGGTTGGCGCCGAAATGAACAAACCCGACGGCTTTGCGCTGATCGAGGCGCGGGGGTTGCCCGGCAGCCTTTCCCATCTCGACCTCCGCGATCTGCCCGGCATCTCCAAGGGCATCGGCGCGCGGCTCGCCGCCTCGGGGGTGCAGGACATCGACGGCCTCTGGCGCCTCGCGCCGAAGCAGGCGCGCAAGATCTGGGGCAATGTCGAGGGCGAGCGTTTCTGGAACGAGTTTCACGGCTTCCATGCCGAGCGGCCCGAGATCAGGAAAAGCATGTATGGCCACGGTCGCGTGCTGCCGCGCGACGGGCGCAGCCCGGATCAGGTCGAAGCCTGCGCCCGGCAGCTTCTGCTGAGCGCCGCGCGGCGACTGCGCCGGGACGAGCTTCGCGCGACCGAGCTGAGCCTCGGTTTCCGTGGCGGGCGCGGCCCCGAGACGGCGCAATGGACGTGGCGCGAGGCATTTCCCGCCGCGCGCGACGACCGCAGTTTCACCCGTGCGCTTTCAAAGGCGCTGACGGAGGCGCGCCATTCCCTTCGCTTCTCGCCGCACTCGGTCAGCGTGACGTTGCACGGGCTGGTCTCGGATGACGAGATCACCGGCGACCTGTTCGGCGGCGCACTCGAGGACGGAGGCGACACGGCTTCGCGCGAGAGATGGGAGAAGGTCAGCGACCTGATGGACAGCCTGCGCCGTTCGCACGGCACGAAGGCCCTGTCGCTGGGGGTGCAGGACGACATTCCCGGTGGCTATGTCGGAGCAAAGATCGCCTTCGGCCGCATCCCCGAGGAGGCGGATTTCAGCGACGCGCCGACGCGGGATGAAGAAACCCGCTTCCTGTCCTACTGAGCGGACCCGCCTCCACGCCGATGAATGCGCGGCCATAGCAACGCGCGGCCGACCGCGAGGCAGCTTGGGCTTGATTTTCTATGGCGCCGCACCAGAATGGCATGCCATATCAGCGGATCGCCCGCCAAGGCATCGGACATGGTTGCAGACACGGCCCACACGCACAGACCGGACAGCGCAACGGCAACCGCGCAATGGGTCGCGGACATCCTCCGCGACCGCATCGTCAAGGGTGTCTACCCGCCCGGCTCGCGGATCGTCGAACGCAAGATCTCGGCCGAACTCGAAGTGTCGCGCACACCGGTCCGCGAGGCGCTGAAGCTGATCGATGCGGACGGACTGATCACCATCTCGCGCAACAAGGGCGCGCAGGTGCTGCAATACGGCGCCGAGGAGGCGCTGGCCCTGTTCGACGTGATCGCCTCGCTCGAAAGTCTTGCCGCCGAGAGACTGGCAGGGCGCATCGACCCCGAGACCCTCGACCGGCTCGAAGAGATGCACGACCGGATGCTGACCTATCACAAGGTCGGCAACCACTCGGACTATTTCGACACCAATTCCGAGATTCATGACCTGATCGTCGGGGCCTGCGGCAACCCCATCGTCACCGAGACGCATCGCAAGCTGATGGCGCGCGCCCGTCGCAGGCGCTTCCTCGCGATCATGAAGCCCGAGCGCCTCCAGGAAGCGGTCGCGGAACACGAAGAACTGATGCAGGCGCTGCGCGCCGCCGATGCGGACGGCGCCGGGCGGATCTGGCGGAGGCATTTGCTGCACACCGGCGCCACCGTCGCCGCCCTGCTCTAGCGGCTCAGCCCGCCTCGGCCCGGGCCCAGAGGCCCTCCGCAACGCGCTGCGCCTCGGCCACGACCTCGGCGGCATTCACCCGGGTGGGCTTGCGGTCGCGGATCAGCCACGCCCCCTTGCACCATGACATCGGTGACGTTGCCCGCCGAGGCGGAATGCGCCACCACGCCGAAGCCGTCGATGACCGGGCGCAGGTTCGGCGCCAGCGGATCCAGCAGGATCAGGTCGGCGGGATCTCCGACCCGCAGATGCGCGTCGCCGTGGCCCGCGCGCTGGTCGTCGGCCCCGATCTTTTGCTGCTCGACGAGCCGTTCTCGGCGCTCGACCGCAAGCTGCGCGAGACCATGCAGGTCGAACTGAAATCCCTGCTTCTCGACCGCGGTGACTTCCTCTACGACAGCGATGTCTACGACGATGACATCCCGCGGATGGCAGGCGATCACGTACTCCTTCCTTATGCGTTCGACACCAACGACATGCGCTTCTCGCCCGGCGGCGGCTTCGTGCAGGCGGCGGATTTCAGCACCTATGTGACGGGCGCCTTCGACCGGCTCTACGCCGAGGGTGCACGCGCCGCGCGGATGATGTCGATCGGCCTGCACCTGCGGCTGATCAGCCGGCCGGGGCGCATCGCAGGCCTCTCGACCGCGCTCACGCATGTCATCGCCCGGGAGACGGCACAGTAGACCGCCTGTCCCGCCTCTCACGCCATGTGGGCCGTCTGCGCTGCCGCCAGACGGCCCAGAACCTCTTCGGCGGCGGCGCGTAACGGGTTCACCAGCCGCACCGGGCTGACCTGCGACAGCCGCTCCGCGGCCGCCCCCAGCGGGCCGCCGCCGATGATCACCCGCTCGGCCCCGGCCAAGGCCGCGCGTTCGACCGCGGCGAGAAGCCCCCGGTCGAGCGAGTCTTCGCTGGCCATCAGCTCCACCGGGTCTCCTTCTGCCAGAAAGCACCCGAGATACCCGCCGCGACCCGCAGCCATGAGAGAGTCGATCCGCCCCCGAAGCGCCGGCGTTGTCGTGGCGACGGCGAAGCGCGCACCGGCACGCCCGCAGGCGCGGGCGGCCGCGGCACCGATGCCGATCACCGGCACCGGGATCCGGCGCTGCAACGCACCCGCCCCCGGATCGCCGAACGCCGCGACCATGACGGCTTGCGCATCAGCCGGGACACGCACGGTGGCAACGCAAGCCGCCGCCGCGTCCAGCGCCTCGGGGCTGGTGAGGAGCCGGGGCCCCGCGTCTGCGGTCCAGCCAGACGGCACATCGCCCAGCACGCCGCCGCCGATGCGGCACATGGTCTGCGTCGTCTCGCGGCAGGAATTGGGGTTCATCAAGAGCACGGTCACGGGCCGGCATACCTAGCTCGTCTGTTGCCGATTTTATACCCGAGACCGAGCCTCTCGAAAATATGGAATGCCATTTGAGGCGACGAAAACAGGCCGGTATCGGACCGGAGCAGGACCCGTGCCCGTCGACAGCCCTGCAAACGCCATGACGCCAAACAAAGAGCCGGGGCGACAGTGGCGCCGAAAGCACGTATGGACGGGTCGAACCCCCGACGCGAGCCGTCGGACAGACCTTACGCACGTGACGATCCCGCTGCGGCGTCACTCGACCAAGGAACGACCATGCTGTCCTACCAGCACCTTTACCACGCCGGAAACCTTGCCGATGTGCAGAAGCACGCGCTGATGGCGTGGATGCTCGACTACCTCACCCAGAAGGACAAGCCGCTCAGCTATATCGAGACTCATGCCGGGCGCGGGCTCTACGATCTCTCCGCCGCCGAGGCGGTGAAGACCGGCGAGGCAGAACAGGGGATCGGCGTGCTGGCCGCCGCACTGCCCAAGAGCCACCCCTACGCCCGCGCGCTGGCCCGGATTCGCGCCGACCACGGGCCAAACGCCTATCCCGGCTCGCCGCTGATCGCGTGCACTCTGCTGCGCGATCAAGACCGGCTGCACCTTGCAGAGCTGCACCCGCAGGAACACGCGGCCCTGCTTGGCGCGCTCGGCGCCCATAACGTGGCGATCCACCAGCAGGACGGGTTCGAGCTGGCGCAGAGCCTCTGCCCGCCCGAGCCGCGCCGCGGCGTGCTGCTGGTCGATCCCTCCTACGAGGTGAAGCAGGACTACGAGCGCATCCCGAAATTCCTCGCCAAAGTGGCGAAGAAATGGAACGTCGGCATCCTCGCGCTCTGGTATCCGATCCTGACCTCGAACCTGCACGCGCCGATGCTGGCGGCGCTCGAACGCGACCATCCCGGGGCCCTGCGCCACGAGTTGCGCTTCCCGCCGATCCGCGAGGGCCACCGCATGGTCGGCTCGGGCATGTTCGTGATCAACCCGCCCTGGGGGATGCAGGAGGAGGCAAAACGGCTCGACCGGCTCTTTCAAAGCGCGAAAAAACGCTGACCGGAATGTCGGAACGGGTGTAGCCTGCACCCCATGCGCTGGCTTGCCCGCCTATTCTGCCTTGTCTGCGCCGCCCCGGCGCTCGCCTGCGAGGACCCGATCTGCGAGGTCCCGCCGGACAGCCTCGATTTCACCCGGCTGATCGACTTCCAGACCTTCCCCTCGGGTTACGGCGTCGGGCGGGCGCTGTCGGGCGTGGTCGACGGCAAGGGCGTGCGCTTCGGCGAGCGCTTCCTCGGCCAGTTGCTCGAGATCGACACCGGGCACGATCATCTCGTCGGACGCCCTCTGCCGCCGCTGACGCTGCTGGCGGGCGAGGATGGCAGCAATCTCGGCACCATAAGCCTCTGGGGTGACAATGTGCTCAAGGGCCACGGGCCGCGCGGCTTCCCCGATGCCGGGGCGGTGGGAGAAGGGTCCATCGCGGCGCTCTTCGACCGTGACCAGCCAGCACTGGCGCTCGACATCCGCGGCGGCGAGGGAGGCACGGTGACGCTGGTGTTCTTCGACCGCACCGGCGCGCCGATCCACAGCCTTCGCAAGCAGGTCGACCGCGATACAGGCACGCTGACCCTGCTGCGCCGTGGCGCCCTGCCCGACATCGCCGGCTTCACTGTCGAGAACGCCGATCCCGAGGGGCTCGGCATCGACAACCTGCGCTTCGAGTTTCACGAACTCATGGGCGCGCGGCCCCTGCCGGACCGGGCGCGACGAGGATGAGACCCGGAGGCTCATACGGCGGCACGCCGCTGCCCTCGCGGCAGGCTGCCGCCCACCCCGGACCGTTACGCCGGTCCCTGTCGCATCACAAGCATTGCCGAGTGCGCGTTCGTGCCCCAGTTTACGACGGCGCGCCATGAGAAAGGATCGCGATGCAACACCTGCCGACTGCACCGACCGATACGAAGCCTCGGGAGCGGCCAGCTTGGGACGCAACCTGAGATTCTGGCTCGCATCGCCCTTTGCGGCGCCGTTCGATCCCGGCGATGCGCCGCTGGCGCTGGGAGCGCTGCTCCTGCGAGCGTCGCGCACCGACCACGCCGGCCTGTTCGCCGAGCCCGCCACCTTCGAGGCGGTTCTGGCGCTGTGCTACGACCTGACCGCGCGCGAGGCGTCGGAGATGCGCGAGGCCTGCGAACGGGTCGAGGCGGTGGCGCCGGACTGCGCCAGCTTCGCCGAGATCCTGCAGCGCGCCGTGGGCCTCAGCGACCGGCAGCGCTTTGCCCGGAGCCTGCATCAGGTGCTTCTGGCGGTCGGCCCCTCGCAGGACCCGCAGCTCGAGGCGCTCTCGAAGCTGTTTCTTGGCGCTCATTCCGCAACAAACCCGGCGCCCTTGCGCGCGGGCTGACGAATCCTCTGTTGCCACGCCTGCACTGCTGTCACACTGGCGGAACCACGCAGGAGACCCCCAATGTTCGAGCGACTGAAATCGTTCTTTCATCACCGCGCAGCACCGGCAAAGCCGCTGCACGAGCTCGACGCCGCCCATGCCATGGGCGCGCTGCTGGTGAAGGTGGCGATCGCCGATCACACCTATCTCTTCGAGGAAGTCGAGCAGATCGACCGCATTCTCGCCGAGGCCTATCATCTCAAACCGCTGCAGGCGGCCAAGATGCGGGCGGAATGCGAGCGGCTGGCCTTCGAGATGCCCGGCATCGAGGAGATGGCGGCCCGCATCCGCGACGGCGTCGATTACGAGCACCGCCGTGCCGCGGTCGAGGCGATGTGGAAGCTGGCCGAGATCGATGGCATCAGCGATGCCGACGAGACCGCGCTGGTCGAGCTGATCGAAGATCACCTCGGGCTTGAGCGCACCGATTCAGAGGAGGCCCGCGCCAGCGCCGTCATCCCCTGACGGCCTCGGCTCACGCGGGCGAGAGCGTCTCTTTCCCGCGGGCCCGACTGGCGCTATATCCATGCCCATGTTCGCAGATTTCCTCAAGCGGCTCGTCGAGCCCGGCCCGCAAACCCTTCCCGATGCCGACGCGCGGCTGGCGCTGACCGCGCTGCTGGTCCGTGTCGCCCGCGCCGACGAAACCTATGACGAGAGCGAGCGCCAGCGCATCGACCGCATCAATGTCGCGCGTTACGGCCTGTCGCCGTTCGAGGCCGCCAAGCTGCGCAGCGAGGGCGAGCAGCTCGAGGCCGAAGCGCCCGACACGGTGCGTTTCACCCGCGCGATCAAGGATGCGGTCGATTACGATCACCGCATCGGCGTGATCGAGGCGCTCTGGCAGGTGGTGCTTGCCGACGGGGTGCGCGACGCCGAGGAGGATGCGCTGCTGCGGCTGGTGTCGAACCTTCTGGGCATCAACGACCGCGATTCCGCCCTCGCCCGGCAGCGGGTTGAACGCGGAAGCTGAGCGGGGCCCATTTGCCTCAACCCTGAGAGCCATTGGGCGGCCCAGCCCTTGCGCAGACCGGCGCCTCGAAACGAGGCATTTGCCGATTGACGCGGCGATAACCCTGCCTTTGGTCGCGTTTTGCGCATTGCAAACTGCGGCTGTTTGCGCCCATCCTCCCCCCTGATCGAAACCGCCGCCAGAGGTCAGGCTTGCCAAATCCAACGCCCGTCATCGAGATCCGCAACCTGCACAAGGCCTATGGCAGCCTCGAGGTGCTCAAGGGCGTGGACGTGACCGCCCATCGCGGCGACGTGGTGTCGCTGATCGGGTCGTCGGGCTCGGGCAAGTCGACTCTGCTGCGCTGCTGCAACCTGCTCGAGGACAGCCAGCAGGGCGAGATCCTGTTCAAGGGTGAGCCCGTGGTCTGGAAGGGCGAGAGCCATCACCGTCGCCCCGCAGATCCCAAACAGGTGCTGCGCATCCGGACGAACCTGTCGATGGTGTTCCAGCAATTCAATCTCTGGGCCCACATGACGATCCTGCAAAACGTCATGGAGGCCCCCGTCACCGTGCTGGCGCGCGACCGCGGCTCGGTCGAAAAGGCCGCCCGCGGCTATCTAGAGAAGGTCGGCATCGGCGACAAGTGCGATGTCTACCCGGCGCAGCTCTCGGGCGGCCAGCAGCAGCGCGCAGCAATCGCGCGTGCGCTCTGCATGGAACCCGAAGCGCTGCTCTTCGACGAGCCGACCTCGGCACTCGACCCGGAGCTCGAACAGGAGGTGGTCAAGGTCATCAAGGACCTCGCCGCCGAGGGCCGCACGATGATCATCGTCACCCATGACATGAAGATGGCCCATGACGTGAGCGATCACGTGGTGTTCCTGCATCAGGGCCTGATCGAGGAACAGGGCCCGCCGGAGACGCTGTTCGGCGCCCCCAAGTCCGAGCGCCTGCGCGGATTCCTGAAATCCACGACCCACGCCTGACCGGCGGGGTCCAAAGAGACCAACCAAGGGAGCTAACTTATGAAGAACATCCTTCTCGGCACCGCCGCACTTGCCATGACCGCCTCGATGGCTCTGGCGCAGGACGTCGTGCGCATGGGCACCGAGGGCGCCTACCCTCCGTACAACTTCATCAACGATGACGGCGAGGTCGACGGCTTCGAACGCGATCTCGGCGACGAGCTTTGCGCCCGCGCCGAGCTGACCTGCGAGTGGGTCACCAACGAGTGGGACTCGATCATCCCCAACCTCGTGTCGGGCAACTACGACACCATCATCGCCGGCATGTCGATCAACGACGAGCGCGAAGAGGTGATCGACTTCACCCAGGACTACATCCCGCCGGCGACCTCGTCCTACGTGGCGCTGAGCGAGGACGCTCCGCTTGACGGCGTGGTCGCGGCGCAGACCTCGACCCTGCAGTCGGGCTACATCTCGGAAAGCGGCGCGACGCTGCTCGAGTATGCCACCGCCGACGAGATCATCTCGGCCCTGCGCAACGGTGAAGCCGACGCGGTGTTCTTCGACACCGACTACCTGACGCCGATCGTCGAGGAATCCGCCAGCGAGCTGATGTTCGTGGGCGAGACCGTCACCCTCGGCCGCGGCACCGGCATGGGCATCCGCGAGAGCGACGGCGAGCTGAAGGACACCTTCGACACCGCGATCACCTCGATGAAGGAAGACGGCTCGCTCAACGAGCTGCTGATCAAGTGGTTCGGCGAAGGCACCGACACCTACTGATCGTCCCGACCTGACACCGGAGGCGCGGGCCCGCCCGCGTCTCCGACCTCCGTTCCGCCGCCCTGCGCCGCGCTGTCGCGGCGCCCCAGCCCCGGACCCGCATGTTTTCCTTCTGCACCGACCCCTCGGTCCTGTCGACCCCGGCGTGGTTTGCCTGCTACTTCACCACCGGCAAGCTGATGCTGTTCTACGCCTCCTTCGGGACGGTGCTGCTGCTGCTCGCGATCACCGCGCCGGTGGCGCTCGGCTTCGGCTTCGCCGGCGCCGCCGCGGCCCGTGCGCGCTTTGCGCCGCTGAGCTGGCTGGGCAAGCTGTACATCGCCATGGTGCGCGGCGTGCCGGACATCGTGTTCTTCCTGTTCTTCGTAATCGCGCTCGACCAAGGCTTCGAGTACCTGCGGCACAAGGTGAAATGCCCCGACTGGACCGATCCGATCCGGCAGGGCTCGGATTTCATCGTCTGCGACGCCGCCAAGCTGCCGCTCTCGACCGCGCCGCAGATCTGGCACGAGGTCTACGGCTTCTCGCTGGCGGTGCTGACCTTCTCGATCGTGTTCGGCGCCTTCGCCGCCAACGTGCTCTACGGCGCCATGCGCGCGGTGCCGCATGCCCAGCTCGAGACCGCCGAGGCTTATGGCATGACGCACCGCCAGACCTTCTGGCGCGTCCTGATCCCGCAGATGTGGGTCTATGCCCTGCCCGGGCTGTCGAACCTCTGGATGGTGCTGATCAAGGCCACGCCGCTGCTGTTCCTGCTGGGCGTCGAGGACATCGTCTACTGGGCCCGCGAACTGGGCGGCGCCAAGACGGCGCGGTTCTCGGACTACCCGCATGCGGACTGGCGGGTGTGGTACTTCCTCGGGCTGCTGGTGTTCTACCTGCTGTTCACCCGGGTCTCCGAGATCGCGCTGGCGAAGCTGATGACGCGGCTGACCCATGGCCAGGCCACCGTGGGTGGCGAGGCCCAGAGAAAGGCGGCGTGATGAGTGTGAGGAGCGCTGTTCGGGGGCTCTGCCCCCGCCCGTGCAAGCACGGACTCCCCCGGGATACTTTTGGCCAGAAGAAGATGCGGGCCTTTGGCAAGGGAGGCCGGGCATGAGCTGCTGGGACGTGGTGGCCGATTACGGGCTGCGCTCGCTGGGGATCGGCGAGCGGCTGCTGCCGCGGGACGATTTCACCCTGTGCAAGCAGGCGGTGCTGATCGGCTCGGGGATGATCTGGAACGTCTATTTCGGCATCGTGGCGCTGGTCTCGGGGTTCTTCCTCGCCACCGCGCTGGCGGTCGGCAAGGCCTCGCCCCGCTGGCTGCCGCGCAAGCTCTCGGAATGGTTCATCTTCCTGTTCCGCGGCTCTCCGCTCTTCATCCAGTTCTTCTTTGCCTATTTCCTGTTCCTGAGTCTGAAGTCCGTCTCGCCGATCTTCGCGCCCTTCTCCTCGGCGTGGCTCGGCGCGCTGGTGGTGCTGTTCTTCAACACCGCCGCCTATAGTGGCGAGATCTTCTACGGCGCGCTGCTCTCGGTGCCCAAGGGAGATGTCGAGGCCGCCGACGCCTACGGCTTCTCGGGCTGGCCGCGCTTCCGCCGCATCGTCTGGCCGACCATGCTGCGGCTGGCCTGGCCCGCCTATACCAACGAGGCGATCTTCCTGTTCCACGCCACCACGCTGGTGTTCTTCTCGGGTTTCCCGGCCTGGCAGCAGCGCGGCGACGCGCTTTATTATGCCAACTACTTCGCCGACAAGACCTTCAACCCCTTCGTGGCCTACCCGATCCTCGCCGGCTATTTCATCGCGCTGACGCTGCTGATCATCTGGCTGTTCGGGGCGATCAACCGGCGGCTCAACCGGCACCTGCCGCAGGCCCGCCGCTCAAAGGTCAGATACCGGCCCAACCTGCTGCGCTGAGGTCCGGTCGAAAAGGCTTTGCCGATCCGCCTGCCCGGTGCAGGATGGGGCTGCGGGCGGCGCCCGCACAGGCGCGGCGCTCCGCATCCGGGACCGGAGGGAGGCAGCCATGCCGACACGTATCACCACAGCCATCTTCCTCGCCATCGCCGCCGAGTTCAGCGCCGAGCCGGCCGCCGCGCAGCAACAGTCGCGCGTCGCGTTCGAGCCAGGCGCATCGAGCGCCACGATCAGCGGCACCATCACCGGCCAGGAGGTCATCGACTACGCGCTCGGCGCCTCTGCGGGCCAGACGCTCGAGGCGAGCATCGCGGTCGACGGCACCAATGGCGACGGCACGATCTATTTCAACATCATGCCGCCAGGCGCCACCTACGAGGCGATCTTCCTCGGCCAGAGGGAAGGCCGCAAGGCCAGCGTCGTGCTGCCCGAGAGTGGCGATTACACCCTTCGGGTCTACCTGATGGGCAATGACCGCGATGCCGGGAAGACGGTGGGCTTTCTGCTGCCTGTGGCGATCCGCTGAGCAGCTTTCCGGCCCCCGCCCCCCGCGCGACGCCACGACGCCGGAATTTTCCTTGCCAGCCCCCCGCGCGGCACGTTATCCAGAATTTGATCAAATTCTACGGTGACCCATGAACGACCCCAAAAGCTGGCTGCGCAAGAACCCGCAGGTCCGCACCATCCGTGTGGCGGCAAGCGACCTCAACGGACAACCACGCGGCAAGCGTGTGCCCGCGCGCTTCGCCGACAAGGTGGTCGAGGACGGCACCCGCTTCCCGCTCTCGGTGCTCAATCTCGACATCTGGGGCGAGGATATCGACGAAAGCCCCCTCGTCTTCGAGACCGGCGACCGCGACGGCGTGCTCTATCCGACCGAGCGCGGCTTCGTGCCGATGCCGTGGCTCGAAGCGCCCACCGCGCTCTTGCCGATCTGGATGTATCGCGAGGACGGCCGGCCCTTCGACGGCGATCCGCGCCACGCGCTCTCGGCGGTGCTCAAGCGCTACCGCAAGCTCGGCCTCACGCCGGTGGTGGCGATCGAGCTCGAGTTCTTCCTCATCGACGACAGCGGCAAGTCGCTTCAGGTGCCGCTCTCGCCGCGCTCGCAGAAGCGCCGCAAGGCCGCCGAGGTGATGTCGATCCGGGCGCTCGACGCCTTCGACATCTTCTTCACCGATCTCTACGACGCCTGCGAGGACATGGACATCCCCGCCGACACGGCGATCTCCGAGGCCGGGCTCGGCCAGTTCGAGCTCAACCTCATGCACCAGCCCGACGCGCTGCGCGCCGCCGACGATGCGTGGTTCTTCAAGATGCTGGTGCGCGGGCTCGCCCGGCGCCACGGCTTTGCCGCCTCATTCATGGCGAAGCCCTACGAGGATTACCCGGGCTCCGGCATGCACGTGCATTTCTCGGTGCTCGACGAGGACGGCAACAACATCTTCGACGATGGCGGCCCCAAGGGCACCGACAAGATGCGCCATGCGGTGGGCGGGCTTATGGATGCGATGCATGACAGCACGCTGATCTTCGCCCCGCACGGCAACAGCTACGACCGGCTGGTGCCCGAGAACCACGCGCCCTGCGGCATCTCGTGGGCCTACGAGAACCGCACCTCCGCCATCCGCATCCCCGGCGGCAGCCCCAAGGGCCGCCGCATCGAACACCGCGTGGCGGGCGGCGACGTGAACCCCTACCTGCTGCTGGCCACCCTGCTGGGCGCAGCGCTGAACGGCATCGAAGACGGCACCGAGCCGCCCGCGCCGATCACCGGCAACGCCTATGCGCAGGACCTGCCGCTGATCCCGGGCAGCTGGGAGAAGGCGATGGACGCGTTCGAGGCCAGCGAGGTGATGCCGCGCATCCTGCCCGAGGGGCTGATCCGCAACCTGCTGCTGACCAAGCGGCAGGAGCTGCATTTCATGTCCGAGCTCTCGCCCCAGGAGCAGGTGGAAATCTATCTCGACACCGTCTGAGGCCCTCTTGCCGCCCAAGGGCGGCAGGACTACCCTCCGGCCATCAACGATATCGGTGCTTCATGAAAATCGGCATTCTGCAACCCGGGCTCGTCCCGGACGTGATCCTCGAAGAGGTCGGGGATTACGACACGCAATTCCACGCCCTGCTCGACGGGCATGGCTTCGAGTTCGAGACCTGGAAAGTGGTCAACGGCGACTTCCCCGACGGGCCTGACGCTGCCGATGGCTGGCTGATCACCGGCTCGCGCCACGGCGCCTACGAGGATCACCCGTGGATGGCACCGCTCGAAGAGCTGATCCGCGCGATCCACGCCGCCGGCAAGCCGCTGATCGGGGTCTGCTTCGGCCATCAGGTCATCGCGCAGGCGCTTGGCGGCAAGGTGGAGAAATCCGACAGGGGCTGGGTCATCGGGCCCACGCTCTACAAGTATCCCGACAGCACGCGGCTGGTGAACGCCTGGCACCAGGATCAGGTCACCGAGCTGCCGCCCGGGGCCGAGGTGGTGGCCTCTTCGGAGAAGTGCCACAACGCCGCGATCCTCTATCCCGGCCACGCCTACACGGTGCAGCCGCACCCTGAATTCCGCCGCAACTATGTCGACAGCCTGATCCAGCACCGCGCCCCGGGCGTGGTGCCGGCGGAGCTCATCGAGGACGCCAAGACCAAGCTCGAGATGCCGCTCGACAGCGGCGACGTGGGTGCGCAATTCGCGCGGTTCTTCAAGGAGAAGCGGCTATGAGCACCGAATGGACCGCCAGCCTGCCGGAATCCGCCGCCGCCTATCTCGAGGGCCGCAGGCTCGACGAGGTCGAGTGCATCATCTCCGATCTGCCGGGCATCGCCCGCGGCAAGGCGGTGCCGGCATCGAAATTCGCCCGGCAGGCGTATTTCCACCTGCCCGACTCGATCTTCTTCCAGACCATCACCGGCGAATGGGGCGAGGCCGCCGGCGAAGAGGGATTCATCGAGCGCGACATGATCCTCAAGCCCGACATGACCACCGCCAGCGCCGCGCCCTGGACCGGGGACTGGACGCTGCAGGTGATCCATGACGCCTTCGACCGGCACGGCGATCCGATCGAATACGCGCCGCGCAACGTGCTCAAGCGCGTGGTCAAGCTCTACGAGGATCAGGGCTGGGAGCCGATCGTGGCGCCGGAGATGGAGTTCTTCATCGTCGCCCGCAACCTCGACCCGGCCAAGGATATCGAACCGATGATGGGCCGCTCGGGCCGCCCGGCCGCGGCGCGCCAGGCCTATTCGATGACCGCGGTGGACGAGTTCGGCCCGGTGATCGACGACATCTACGATTTCGCCGAGGCGCAGGGCTTCGAGATCGACGGCATCACCCAGGAAGGCGGCGCCGGCCAGCTCGAGATCAACCTGCTGCACGGCGATCCGGTGAAGCTGGCCGACGAAGTGTTCTACTTCAAGCGGCTGATCCGCGAGGCGGCGCTGCGGCATGACTGCTTCGCCACCTTCATGGCCAAGCCGATCGCCGACGAGCCGGGCTCGGCGATGCATATCCACCACTCGGTGATGGATCGCGAGACCGGGCGCAACATCTTCTCCGGCCCGCAGGGCGGCGAAACCGACGCGTTCTACCACTTCATCGGCGGGCTGCAGACCTACCTGCCGGCGGCGGTGGCGGTGATGGCGCCCTACGTCAATTCCTACCGCCGATACGTGCGCGACCACGCCGCGCCGATCAACCTCGAATGGGGCCGCGACAACCGCACCACCGGCATCCGCATCCCGCTCTCGGGATCTGAGAGCCGACGGGTCGAGAACCGGCTCGCGGGGATGGATTGCAACCCCTATCTCGGCATCGCGGCCTCGCTGGCCTGCGGCTATCTCGGGCTGATGGAAGAACGCCGCCCGTCGAAGCAGTTCCGCGGTGACGCCTACGAGGGCGAGGGAGACATCCCGCGCGTTCTGGGCTCGGCGCTGGAGCTCTGGGACGAGGCCGAGGCGCTGCACGAGGTGATGGGCAAGGATTTCGCGCGGGTCTACTCGATCGTGAAGCGGGCGGAATACGAGGAATTCCTGTCGGTGATCAGCCCGTGGGAGCGCGAGCACCTGCTGCTCAACGTGTGAGCGCTCTGCCGGGGGCGGAAGGGGCGCTGCCCCTCTTGGCCTTCGGCCAATTCACCCCGGAGTATTTTTGACGAAGAGAAGGGCTGGGTTGTGGACCTGCTGTTTTCCAATGACCGACGCGGGCACTACCCGGAGAGCTGGTATGCGGCCACCGCGACCGATCTCGGGGCCTTCCCGGCGCTCGAGGGCGAGGCGCGGGCCGATGTCTGCATCATCGGGGCGGGATTCACCGGGCTCTCGGCGGCGCTGCACATGGCCGAGGCCGGGCTCGACGTGGTGCTGCTCGAGGCGCATCGGGTGGGGTTTGGCGCCTCCGGGCGCAATGGCGGGCAGCTGGGATCGGGCCAGCGGCAGGACCAGCTGACGCTTGAGGAGATGCTCGGGCGCGAGGACGCGCGCAAGTACTGGGATCTGGGCGAGGAGGCCAAGGATCTCGTGCGCGACCTGATCGCGAAGCACGACATCGACTGCCACCTGCGCGACGGCGTCGCATGGTGCGGCTCGCGCCCCGGCGAGGTGCAGCATCTGCACGAGTACGCCGAGCACATGGGCGCGCAATATGGCTACGAGATCGAGCGCCACGATGCCGAGAGCTTCCGCGCCATCTGCCCCTCGCCGGATTATTGCGGCGGCGTGGTCGACATGGGGGCGGCGCATCTGCATCCGCTCCGCTTCTCGCAGGGGCTGGCCAAGGCGGCGGCGGGCGCCGGGGCGCGGATCTTCGAGCAGAGCTTCGTGACGGAGGTGCAGGAAGGTGCCGACTGCGTCGTGACCTGCGAGCGCGGATCGGTGCGCGCCGATCACGTGATCTATGCCGGCAACGGCTATCTCGGCAAGCTTCAGCCCCGGGTGGCGCGGCGGGTGATGCCGATCAACAATTTCATCGCCGCCACCGAGCCGCTGGGGGCGCGCACCGCCGAGGTGCTGACCCGCGACATCGCGGTGGCCGACTCGCGCCACGTGGTGAACTACTTCCGGCTCAGCCATGACGGCCGCCTGCTGTTCGGCGGCGGCGAGAGCTATGGTTACAAGTTCCCCGCCGACATCAAGGCCAAGGTGCGCAAGCCGATGCTGGAGATCTTCCCGCAGCTCGCCGGCGTACGGCTCGATTACGCCTGGGGCGGCACGCTGGGGATCACCATGAAGCGCCTGCCGTTCCTCGCGCGGCTCGCGCCCAACGTGCTCAGCGCCTCGGGCTATTCCGGCCACGGGGTCGGCACCGCCGTCCATGCCGGGCGGCTGCTGGCCGAGGCGGTGCGCGGCCAGGCGCAGGGCTTCGACGCCATGGCCGCCCTGCCCGTCCCGCCCTTTCCCGGCGGGCCCGCCTTCCGAACACCGCTGCTCACGCTCGCGATGACCTGGTTCGCGCTGCGCGACCGCATCGGGCTCTGAACCGCGACCTTTTCGCAACGGATCTGCCCCGCACCGCCTCCCTCGGGAGGCGGTTTTCACTTGGCTGTCACAGAACTGATGTTTAAGATTTCCAGAATACGACATTCAGGATTTTGAAATATGAGCAGCCTGCCCAACATGCACGACGCAGAGCCGATCCCCGCGGAAGCGCGCGCCGAGATCGACCGGCTTCTGCAATCCGGAGACCTGTTCCGCTACACCGCCCCCGAGGATGCGCCGGTGGCGCTGCTCGAGCGCGAGTTCGCCGCGATGCTGGGCAGCAAATACGCGCTGGCGGTGTCGAGCTGCTCGGCGGCGCTGTTCTTGTCACTGAAGGCGCTCGGCCTGCCGCGCGACGCGCGCGTGATGATCCCGGGCTTCACCTTCGCCGCCGTGCCCTCGGCCATCGCCCATGCCGATTGCGTGCCGGTGCTCTGCGAGGTCGGCGACAACTACCGCATCGACATGGCGGATTTCGAAGCCAAGCTCGGCGGTGTTCAGGCGGTCATCATCAGCCACATGCGTGGCCACACCTCGGACATGGACGCGATCATGGCGCTCTGCGACGCCCGCGGCATTCCGGTGGTGGAAGACGCGGCGCACAGCCTCGGCACGATCTGGGGCGGGCGCAACATCGGCACCATCGGCAAGATCGGCTGCTTCTCGTTCCAGAGCTACAAGCTGGTCAATGCCGGCGAGGGCGGCATCCTGATCACCGACGATGCCGATGTGGTGGCGCAGGCGGTGATCCTGTCGGGTGCCTACGAGCACAACTGGCAAAAGCACATGGCGCGCGGTGACAACCGGGCCGACCTCGAAGAGGCCTTTGCGCGCTGGCAGAACAAGCTGCCGCTCTACAATCTGCGCATGTCGAACCTCTCGGCGGCGGTGATCCGCCCGCAGCTGCCGCATGTGGCGCGCCGCGTCGAAGACGGCCGCCGCAACCACGATTTCGTGGCCGAGCGCATCGCCATGAGCCCGTGGATCGAGGTCCCGGCCAAGCTCGAGCGCGAGGAGCGCGCACCGGATTCGCTGCAGTTCAACCTTGTCGGCATGGATCGCGAGGAGATGCGCGCCTTTGCCGAAACCACCGCCGCGATGGGCGTGAAGGTGCAGGTTTTCGGCCTGTCCTCGGACAACGCCCGCGCCTTCTGGAATTGGCAGTTCCTGCGCGAGATCCCCGAGCTGCCGCAGACCCGCGCCATGCTCGAGCGCGCCTGCGACACCCGCCTGCCCGCGCGGCTGACGCTCGAGGATTGTGCCGGCGTGGCCGATATCCTGATCAACGCCGCCGAGGCGGTGATGGGCGAGACCCGCGCCTACGGCACCTGAGACCCATCAAGACCAAGACCACTCACGACGAACGGAAAACGGGCGGGGATCTCCCCGCCCGTTCTCCGTCTTTGCGCACACGCGGCGACCCGTGAGGGCCGCGCGGGTCACTTGTTCATCTTGGAAAGCTTGCTCTGCAGCTCGGCCAGCTGTTTCTTTATGGCGTCGAGGTCTTCCTCTTCACCCTTGCCCGGCGTCTCGCCTTCGGCCTCGGGACCGGACCACTGCTTGCCCATGTTGCCGGTCATCGCCTTGAGAAAGGCCTCCTGCTGGGCCTGCATCGCCTCGAAGCCGGGGATCTTCGGCATCATCGGGTTGGCGTTGACGGTCTCGGCCCATTTCGACTGACTTTCGCGGAACATCTCGAACGACGCGGCAAGGAACTGCGGCACCGACGAGGTGGCCTGCGTGGTGTAACTGCGCACCAGATCGGTGAGCACATTGATCGGCAGCACGCTTTCGCCGCGGCTCTCGTGCTCGGCCACGATTTGCAGCAGGTATTGCCGGGTCAGGTCGTCACCGGATTTCAGATCGACGATCTGCACGTCGCGCCCATCGCGAATGAAGCCCGCGATGTCCTCCAGCGTGACGTAGTCGCTCGTCTCGGTGTTGTAGAGACGGCGGCTGGCATAGCGCTTGATCAGCAGCGGTTTTTCCGTATCGGCCACCTGGTGCCCTCCCTGGCATGCAGCATTGCAGCGAAAGCCTATGCGAGCGCAGAAAAAAAGAAAAGCCTTTGCGTGCAAGCATGAAGCCCGCGATCAGCCCCGCGACGCGGCGAGAATCCGGTCGATCCACGCCTGTGTCCCGCGCGAGAATTCCAACGGCAACGGCCAGTCTGCCTGCTCTGACACCGCGCGGTTGAACGCCTCGACCTGCAGCACGTAGTGGTTCTCAGCCGGCCAGCGCCAGCTCTCCACGTGCCCGCCTGGGCGGTGCAGCTCGAGCGAGGCCTGGCCGAAGACCTGCACGTTGAAGGGTACCGGCAGGCGCAGCACCGCGCGCTCCCCATGCACCACGATCTCCTGCCACGGCGCCGCCCGCATCGAGACCCGCCCGGTGTAGAGAAACTCCGGAAAGCGGGCCATGATGTGGGTGCTGGCATCGATGCCGTTGACCCAGTCGGTCTCGACCGCCAGCAGCTCTTCCGGCTCCTGCCCCGTGATCAGCCGGATCGAACCGAAGGCATAGATGCCGATGTCGCCAAGGGCACCGCCGCCGGTCTCGGGACGGTTGCGGATGTTGTCGAGATCGTCGTTGAAAAAGCTGTGGGTCGAGTCGATGCGCACGATCTTTCCCAGGGCACCATCCTGGATCAGCTCGCGCGCCTTGGCGAACTGGGGGTGATGCGCGATCATCCACGCTTCGGCGATCAGCTTGCCAGTGCGGTCGCGGGTTTCGATCAGCCGGTCGATCCCGGACGCCTCCATCGCGATGGGCTTTTCGCACAGCACGTGCTTGCCGGCCTCGGCGGCCTTCTCGCTCCATGCCACATGCATGGAATTGGGCAGAGGGATATAGACCGCGTCGATCTCGGGATCGGCGAGCAGCGCGTCGTAATCATCGAAGACCCGCAGTCCGGGCGCGAATTCGGCAAAGGGCGCAGCCTTCTCGGGCGCCGAGGTGGCGATGGCCGACAGCGCCCCGCCGCGCGCCGCGTGGATCGCGGGCGCCATCTGCTGACGGGCGAAGTTCGAGGCGCCCAGAATACCCCAGCGCAAGTGATCGGCCATGATGATGCACCTGTTCCGTTACCGCTGACGGTAGCGCCACGGGCGGGGCGCGCAACCCGGTCCTCCAGCGTCAGCGAATAAAAAAACGCCTGCCCCGAGGGGGCAGGCGCGTACCATCTACCGTAACGTCCGGGCTCAGGCGCCGCTGAGCATGCCCTGCTCCTGCGCGAGATCGCGCATGCGCTTCTGCAGTTTCTCGAAGGCGCGGACCTCGATCTGGCGGATGCGCTCGCGGCTGACATCGTAGACGCCAGACAACTCCTCGAGTGTCACCGGCTGCTCGGCCAGTCGACGCTGGGTGAGAATGTCGCGCTCGCGCTCGTTGAGAACGTCCATCGCCTCGGTCAGCAGCTCGCGGCGCGCCTCGAGCTCGTTGCGCTCGGCGTAGTCGCCCGCCTGATCGGCGCTCTCATCCTCGAGCCAGTCCTGCCATTGCATCGAGCTCTCGTCATCGCTGCCCACCGTGGCGTTCAGCGAGGCATCGCCACCCGACAGGCGGCGGTTCATCGAGATCACTTCGTCGTGCGTCACGCCAAGATCGGTGGCGATACGCTCGACGTGCTCGGGCCGCAGGTCACCGTCCTCGAGCGCACCGATGCGGCTCTTGGCCTTGCGAAGGTTGAAGAACAGCTTCTTCTGTGCGCTGGTCGTGCCGAGCTTCACCAGCGACCACGAGCGCAGGATATATTCCTGAATGGAGGCACGGATCCACCACATGGCGTAGGTCGCGAGGCGGAAGCCCTTTTCGGGGTCGAAGCGCTTGACCGCCTGCATCAGGCCCACGTTGGCCTCCGAGATCACCTCGGCCTGCGGCAAACCGTAGCCACGGTAGCCCATGGCGATCTTGGCCGCGAGGCGCAGGTGGCTGGTGACGAGACGGTGCGCCGACTCGGCGTCCTGATCCTCGACCCAACGCTTGGCCAGCATGTACTCTTCTTCGGGCTCCAGAAGCGGGAACTTCCGGATTTCGGACAGATAGCGGCTCAGGCCCGCCTCTGGGGACGGTGCCGGCAGATTGGCATATTTGCTCACGTTGCTCACGTGCCCGGTTCCTCCAATGTTACGGGGCTTAACATCCCATATGGGAGCGCCACCATGAGTTTACAAGGTGTGTCACCTTGAGACCTTTATACGACGTTAACGCAGGCTTCCGTCGGACGGGTCCGTCAAAACGCCGCGCTCACGCGGTTGGGAACTTGATGTCATATGTGCGGGATGCACGTAAACGGCCGATACGGCGGGAATTGTGTGCGCATAGGCACACACAATCGTGTCACCCGGCGTTACGGAGCGCCTCGAGCAGGCTCTGCATGTCCGCGGGCAGCGGCGCCTCGAAGCGCAGCCGCTCGCCGGTGGCCGGATGATCGAAGCCCAGCTCGGCAGCGTGCAGCGCCTGCCGGTCGAAGCCGGCGACCTCGGTTGCCGCCGCCTCGCCGATCGCCTTTACCGGCGGTTTGCGGCGTCCGCCATAGACCGGATCACCCACCAGCCCGTGCCCGGCATGGGCCATGTGCACGCGGATCTGATGCGTGCGCCCGGTCTCGAGCCGACACTCGAGCAGCGCCATCGCCGGCGGCGCCCCAAAGCTCTCGAGGACCCGCGCCCGGGTCACCGCGTGCCGGCCCTGCCCGTCGAAGAACACCGCCTGCCGCTGCCGGTCGGTCTTGTGCCGCGCCAGCCCGGACTGGATGCAGAGCACCCCGCCCGGCTCGACCGAGACCCCACGCGTGCCCAGAAGCCGCGGATCGCCCTGGTTGGGCACGCCGTAGCAGATCGCCCGGTAGGCGCGGTCGGCGCTGTGCGCCTCGAACTGCGCCGCGAGCCCGTGATGCGCGCGGTCCGACTTGGCCACCACCAGAAGCCCGCTGGTGTCCTTGTCGATGCGGTGCACGATGCCCGGCCGCGCCACGCCGCCGACCCCCGAGAGCTTGCCGCCGAAATGGTGCAGCAGCGCATTGACGAGCGTGCCCGTGGGCGTGCCCGGCGCCGGGTGCACCACCATCCCGGCGGGCTTGTTCACCACCACGAGGTCGTCATCCTCCCAGACGATATCGAGGGGGATGTCTTCGGGGCCGATATGGCTCTCTTCGGCTTGCGGCACGGCGATGACGATCTCATCACCCTCGGCAACCTTGGCCTTGGGATCGCTCAGCACCTCTCCGCCACGCGTCACCGCGCCCTCGGCGATGAGCCTGGCAAGCCGGGTCCGCGACAGCGCCGCTGCCTCTGGCACATCCCGCGCCAGCGCCTTATCAAGGCGCGCAGGCGGGGCTTCCCCGATGATGATGCGCAAGGCCTTGTCCATGTCCCAGACTCCCGATCCCGACGAACAGTTGCCCGAGCCGACCAACCTGCGCTTCCTGCGCCTGCTGGTCACCGTGCTCACGGGCGTGATGATCGCCGGGCTTCTAGCGATCCTTGCGATGATTGTCATCCAGTACCGCACCACCCGCGTGCCGCTGCCCGAGATCATCACCCTGCCCGACGGCACCACCGCCACCGCCTACACGCAAGGGTCCGACTGGTACGCGGTTGTGACGGCGGACGACGAGATCCTGATCTTCGACCGCGCCTCGGGAGAGATCCGTCAACGCATCGCGGTCGAGAGCCGCCCCTGAGACGAGAGCAGCCGCGCGGGCGTTCCGCTAGTCTCCTGCGACGCGCGCGGCCGGCAAACCCACCGCCCCGTCGCCTGCACCGGCTTGCCTCAGCCAGCCCCGTTCAGCCTGCAACCCCGAGCCGCCGCGCCAGCCGTCGCTCGAGCTGCACCAGCGCGTCATAGATCAGCACCGCGAACAGGCCGACGATCAGGCCGCCTTGCAGCACATAGGCGGTGTTGTTCGTCAACAGCCCGGCGATGATCACCTCGCCCAGCGTGCGCGCGGCCACCGTGGAGCCGATCGTGGCGGTGCCGAGCGCGATCACCACCGAGAGCCTGATCCCGGTCAGGATCACCGGAAGGGCAAGCGGCAGCTCGACCTGAAACAGCCGCTGCCGCCGGTCAAGCCCGATGCCCCGCGCCGCCTCCATCGCCGAGGGCGGCAGGCTCGACAGGCCCGTCACCGCGTTCTCGAAGATCGGCAACAGCCCGTAAAGGAACAGCGCCACCAGCGTCGGCCCGGCGCCGAAGCCAAGCGCCGGCACCGCCAACGCCAGCACCGCCACCGGCGGGAAGGTCTGGCCGATATTGGTGATGGTGCGCGACAGCGGCCGGAAGGCCGCCCCGGCGGGCCGCGTCACCAGAACCGCCAACGTCACCGCCACCAGCGTCGCCGCCCCCGAGGCCAGGGCCACCAGCCCCAGATGGCTCAGCGACAGCGACAGCAGCGAGGCACGCTCATAGATCACCGGGCCGCCCGCGGGAGCGGCCGGCGCGAAGAGCGGCTCGAACCAAGCGGGCCGCAGCACCAGCGCCAGCAGCAGCGCAATCAGCGCCGCGCGGAGGGCCGCACCCCGGCTCACCCGTGCGCCTCGGCGCGGGCGCGGATCGCCGCCAGCGTGACATGACCGAGGGCGGCGCCATCGCGCTCTACGAGCAGCGCATCCCTGCCGCTCCACAGGCAGGTCGAGAGCGCATCGCGCAGGCTGGTCGATGCATCGACGACCGGACCGTCGACAGTGCCCTCTTCGACAATCTCGGAGACCGGGAACAGCGACAGCAGCTTCAGCGGACGATCGACGCCGCCAACCATCTCGGACACGAACTCGGTGGCGGGCTTGGCGATGATCTCGGCAGGGGCCGCGTATTGCACCAGCTTGCCGGCATCCATCACCGCCACCTTGTCGCCAAGCTGGATCGCCTCTTCCATGTCGTGGGTGACGATCAGGATGGTCGAGCCGAGCGCCCTCTGGATGCGCCGCAGATCCTCCTGCGCGCGGGTGCGGATGATCGGGTCGAGCGCCCCGAAGGGCTCGTCCATCAGGATCATGTCGGGCCGCGAGGCCAGCGCCCGCGCCACGCCGACGCGCTGCTGCTGACCGCCGGACAGCTCGCCGGGATAGCGGTCGCGAAACTCGTCGGGCGGCATCGAGAACAGATCGAGCAGTTCGTCGACGCGAGCGCGGATCTTGTCGCGCGGCCAGCCGAGCAGCCGCGGCACGGCGCCGATGTTGCGCGCCACGCTGTGATGCGGAAACAGACCGTGGCCCTGAATGGCATAGCCGATGCGCCGCCGCAGCGCCTCCTTGGGCAGGCCGGTGGTCGGCTCGCCGTTGATCCGCACCTCGCCGGAGCTTGGCTCGACAAGGCGGTTGATCATCCGCAGCAGCGTGGTCTTGCCCGAGCCGGAGGTGCCGACGATGGCGGTGATGGTGCCGGTCTCGACGGTGAGCGAGACCGCGTCCACCGCCGGCGTGCCGTCATAGATCTTGGTGATGGCGTCGATCTCGATCATGGGCGGGTCTCCGGGGTCGGGCTGGCCAGCTCGACCAGGATGTCCATCACGATGGCGGCGATCAACGCCAGCGCCACGGTCGGCAGGGCGCCGAGCAGGATCAGGTCGGTGGCGGTCTGGTTGAGGCCCTGAAAGACGAAGGTGCCGAAGCCGCCGCCGCCGATCAGTGCCGCGATCACCGCGAGGCCGATGTTCTGCACCAGCACGATGCGCAGCCCGGCAAGGATCACCGGCAGACCGAGCGGCAGCTCGACCTGCCACAGCCGCTGGCGCGAGGTCATGCCCATGCCGCGCGCCGCGTCGCGGGCGGCAGGCGGCGTGCTGTCGAGCCCGGCCACGGTGTTGGCGACCACCGGCAGCAGCGAATAGAGCACCAGCGCGAGGAAGGCCGGGGCGAAGCCGATGCCCGCAATACCGAGCGCTTCGGCGCCGGGCACGCTGTCACCGACCCAGCCGAGCAACGGGATCATGATGCCGAACATGGCAAGCGATGGAATGGTCTGGAGAAAGCTCAGCACCGGCAGCAGCGCGGCGCGCATTCGGGCGTTGCGATGACACAGGATGCCGAGCGGGAAGCCTATCGCCGCGGCCACCGCGAGCGAGCCGAAGGCAAGGCCGAGATGGCGCCAGAAGGCGGTGGCAAAGGCGGCGCGCCGACCGTCATATTCCCGGAAGATCGACAGCTGCGTCAACGCGTCCATCTGCAGCACCAGTGCGACCGCAAGCAGCGCCACGGCCAGCAGCCCGGCCCGCGCGAGCGGCCCGGGCGACAGCGCCGAGAGCGCGTCGGCCATCAGCAGGCCGAGGATCACCAAGAGGTACCAGAAGCCCGGCGCCGGCGACACGCGGGCATAGGTCCCGGCCCCCTCGAGCAGGGTTTGCGTGCCCTGCCCCAGCAACCAGACCACCCCGGCAAGGCCGAGCGCCGCCCCTGCGAGCCGCAGCCACGGCCAGCGCGGCAGCAGCCCGAGCGCCAGCGCAGCAACAACGGCGGCAAGCCCCGCTGCCACCGCGCCGGAGGGCGCAACCGTCCAGACGCCCACGCCCTCGCCCGCCACGATGCGGTTCGCGGCGAGGGTCATGAAAGGCGCCAGCAGCGCCAGCGCCCCCAGCGCCGCGAACAGCGCGCCGGGCGACGAGACGGCCGGAAGAGTTCGGGCAGGCACCGCGAGGGCGATCAGTCGAGCACGCCGATGGTGGTCAGATACTCGCGCGCGACCGCCTCGGCGGGTTCGCCACCGACCTGGATGCGGCCATTGAGCTCTTGCAGGGTCGCCATGTCGAGATCGCTGAAGATCGGGTTCAGCACCTCGGAGATGGCCGGGTATTCCTCGAGCACGGTATCGCGCACCACAGGCGCCGGCTCGTAGACCGGCTGCACACCCTTGTCGTCCTCCATCACCACGAGGCCCGCGGCGCCGACACCGCCATCGGTGCCATAGGCCATCGCCGCGTTCACACCCGAGGTGCCGCGCGCCGCCGCCTGGATCGTCGCCGCGGTGTCACCGCCCGACAGGATCACGGTCTGGTCGGGGCCAAGCTCGAAGCCATAGGTCTCCTGCATCGCCGGCAGCACCGCCGGAGACGAGACGAACTCGGTCGAGGCCGCGAGCTTGATCTCGCCGCCATCCGCCACCCAGGCGCCGAAATCCGACATGGTGACCAGCTCGTTTTCCTCGGCCAGCGGCCCGGTCAGCGCGATGGCCCAGGTGTTGTTCGCGGGCGCCGATTGCAGCCACGTCAAATCGTTCTCGGTGTCGAGCTCGGCGGCGCGGGCATAGGCCTCTTCGGGGTTCTTCCACACCTCGCTGTCGGCCTCGTTGAAGAAATACGCCGCGTTGCCGGTATATTCCGGGTAGATGTCGATCTGCCCCGCGAGCAGCGCCTCGCGCACCACCTGGGTGCCGCCAAGCTGCAGCCGGCGCTCCACCGGCAGTCCGGCATCCTCGAGCGCCAGCGCGATCATGTTGCCAAGCAACCCGCCCTCGGTGTCGATCTTGGACGAGACGGTGATCTCGGCATGGGCGGCGGTTCCGAGCGCGGATGCAAGCGCGAGGGCGGCGGTAAGGATCTGGGATTTCATGGCGGTCTGAGCTCCTCCGGGGTAGGTGGCCGTGCCCGTTCAGGGCGTTTCCCCGTCGGACCTAGCGCGCAGGCGTCGTTCACCAAGAAGGAAAGCACGGGCACCCGGCATTTGTCGACCGCCAAGCGCCATGGCCCTGGGATTGGACCTGCCGGACCCGGGAAACCGCCGCCGCGAGCACGTGGCTCCCGGCGGCGGGGATGGCCCGGTCAGGCCTCGATCTGCGAGATCATCCGCTCGAGGCGCTCCATCGCGCGTACCCCGTCGCCGATATCGGGCACGTTGCGGCTCTCGCCGCGCAGGACGGCGGCCACGTCCGCCAGCAGCGCCGCGTAGCCCTTGTGATCCTCGTTGGCTGCGGCGGTGAAGTTCGGCGTCCAGCTCAGCGTGTCGCAGGCCGAGTCGAGCACCGCGCCGGGATCCTCGGCCTTGAAGGGCGGATCGCGGTAGAGCGCTACGTTGATGATGTTGTCGACATGGAGCCGGGCGTGATCGCCCATGATGCGGATCTCTTCCATCGGCGTGCCGCGCGACTGCACCGTGCCCATGACGATGTTGCCGATCTTGCCGGTCTGTGTCGTGAAATTGAGGTGCAGCAACAGCTTGCCCGGCTGCGGCGAGACCGAGCGCACCTGCATGTCGCCGAAATCCTCACCGGCGAACCACGGGATCAGATCCATGTAATGCACGCAGTGATGCAGGTAGAAGCCGGTATAATCGGGCTCGCCTTCGAAATAGGTGGGCGCGGTCATGTAGGCGCCGGTGATGCCCAGAACATCGCCGAAATCGCCGCCCCTGAGCACGTTCATCGCCATGCGGTTGCCCGTGGAATAGCGCTTCATGAAGCCGACCATCACCGGTTTTCCGGCAGCCTCCGAGGCCTTGGCGATCTCCAGCGCGCCGGCGGCGGTGGCGGCGGGGGGCTTTTCCATGAACACCGGCAGCCCCGCCTCGAGCGCCGCCAGCGTCGCCATGCGGTGCAGCTCGGGGCCGACCGCCATGCCGATGGCGTCGAGCCCCGGCGTCTTGATCATCTCGCGGAAATCGTCGTGCAGCGCGGTGACGCCGTATTCTGCGGCGGTCTTCTTCAGCGCCTCGCCGTCGCGGTCGCAGAGCGCGGCGATGCGGATGTCGTTGCGCCCGAGCTGCGGCAGCAGCATCTGGCGCGCGTGACGGCCGCAGCCGATCCAGCCGATATTGATCATTGGTCCACCTCCGCCAGCGCCAGCGCGTTTCGGATGACGCCGAGCCCGGCCATGAGCTTGTCGCTCTCGTCCTCGCGCGGGGCGCGCCAGTGGGCGATGGGCAGCGCGATACGGTCATCGGCGCGGCGGAACGGCTCGAGCGAGATCGGCCCGGCATAGTTCACCTGCGCCAGCGCGCGCATCACGGCGGTCCAGTCGATATGGCCGGTGCCGGGATGGCCGCGATGGTTCTCGTTGGCCTGGAAATGCACGATGCGGTCGCCCGCCATGCGGATCGCGTCGGGGATCGAGCGCTCTTCCATGTTCATGTGGAAGGTGTCGAGCATCAGCTTGAAGCCGGGGTTGTCGACCGCGTCCACCACCTCGCAGGCCTGCCGGGTTGTCGACAGGATATCGGTCTCGAACCGGTTCAGCGCCTCGACCGCGAAGGTCACGCCGGCGGCCTCGGCCTGCGGCGCGATGGTCTGGAAGGCCGAGATCGTGCGCTCGGCGCGGGCAGCGATCTCGTCATCGGTGCGCGGCACCGGCGGGCGACCGGCAAACACCATAGGCTCACCGTAGAGCGGCCCGCCGACGATGCCGCCGCCAAGCTCGGCCGCGACGTCGATGCAGAGCTTGAGGTAATCCATGCCGCCCTGCCGGTTGGCCGCATCCTCCGAGGCGATGGAGCGCTGCTGGTTCACGCGGGCGGCCAGCACGGTGAAGATGCCGGCATCGTCGGCGGCCTTCTTCACGTCGGCGATCGAGAGGTCGTCCTCGGGCTCGGGGACCAGAAGCTCGACGAAGTCGAAGCCGAGATCGGCGGCCTTCTGGAAATAGTGCAGATCCTTGCCGGCGAAGGGCCGGATGAACTGCATGGAGATGATGCCGATGGGGTTTTTCACGTTTCTTGTCCTTTCCGTCAGCCCTTGACCGCACCTTGCGTGAGGCCGGAGATCAGGCGTTTCTGCACCAGCAGGAAGAGCACGGTGGCGGGGAGCGCGCCGACGATACCGCCGGCGGTGAGCAGCCCCCATTGCACCTCGTATTCGCCGATCAGCGTCTGCACGGCGACGGTGATGGTGCGCACGTTGCGACCACCGAGTGTGAGGGCATAGAGATACTCGTTCCACGAGGTGATGAAGATGTAGATGCCTGTGGCGATGATGCCGGGCAGGCAGAGCGGCAGCACCACGCGGCGCAGCGCCTGCATTCGTGTGCAGCCATCGGTCATCGCCGCCTCGTCAAGCGAGCGCGGAATGCCGTTCATGTAGCTGACCATCATCCAGATCGAGAACGGGATCGCCACGGTCGAGTTGGCGATGATCAGCGCGATATGGGTATCGAGCAGCCCGAGCACCCGCATCAGCACGAAAAGCGGCAGGATCAGCAGCACCAGCGGGAACATGTTGATGAGCAGGAACTGCAGCATCAGGATGCGCTTTCCCCTGAAGTTGAAGCGCGAGAACGAATAGGCCGCGGTGACGCTGAGCGACAGCCCGACGATCACCGTGCCGCCGGCAACGATGAAGCTGTCGAGCAGGTTCTCGGCGAAGCCCACGGTGCGGAACAGCCGCGTGTAGTTCTCGATGGTGGCATTGAGCAGCGACGGGCCTTCGGTGAAGAGCGTGCTCTCGTCGCTGATCGAGGTGATGAACATCCACAGGTAAGGCCCGAGCGTGAAGACCAGAATGGCCAGCATCGGCAGGTCGACCGTCAGGATGCGCTTGGTGGTCGAGGGTTTGTGCAGGGCCATCAGGACACCGCCTTTCCGGTGCGCTTGAGGTAGAAGACCACGACCACCATCAGCAGCAGGGTGAAGAGCACGGCAATGGCCGAGCCGTAGCCGAAATCGAGATTGGTGCGGGCCTTGATGAAGGCATAGAGCGGCAGCGTGTGGGTGGCATAGCCGGGGCCACCTCCGGTCATCACGAAGATCACGTCGAAGCTGTTGGCGACCCAGATCATCCGCAGCAGCACCGCCGTCATCATCACGCCGGAGATGCCCGGCAGGGTGATGTGCCAGAACTGGCGCCAGGCCGAGGCGCCGTCGATCGAGGCGGCCTCATAGTAGCTCTGCGGGATCGATTGCAGGCCGGCGAGGATCATCACCGCGAAGAACGGGAAGCCCTGCCACGTCAGCGTGAGGATGATCGAGGCCAGCGCCGTGTCGGGATCGGCAAGCCACGGGATCGCCTGCTGGATCAGCCCCATGCGCAGCAGGAACTCGTTGGCGATGCCGTAATTGCTGTCATAGATCCACACCCACATCAGCGCGATCACCACCGAGGGCAGCGCCCACGGGATGATGATCAGGGCACGGGCCACCGGGCGCCACGGGAACTCCTGGTTGAGCAGCAGCGCGGTCACCAGGCCAAGCAGGAGCTGCGCCGGGATCGTCGTGCACATCCAGATGATGGTGTGCTTGAGCGAGATCCAGAACACCTCGTCGTTGAGCGCCGCCTTGAAGTTGTCGAGCCCGACCCAGGTGAAGTCATTGGGCCGGAAGAGCACGTATTCGTGCAGGCTCATCCACGCGGTTTGCAGCATCGGGAAGAACACGATGGCGAGGGTGACGAGCACCGCCGGGGTGAGCATCGCGTAGGGCAGCACCTGACGGCCCAGAGAGGCGCGGTGCTTGGGTGTCTCGGAGACATGGGTCATGGTCGCGTCCGTCATGGGGCACGGGGCTTTCGGCTTGGGGAGCGGGGTGTCCGGGCGCCACGCATGGGCACCCGGATCGTGGCAGAGCGCTTACTCGGCGAAGAGCTCTTCGATCTTGGCGTTCATCTCGGCCGGCTCGATATCGCCGGTCAGCACACGCTGCATGTTGGTGGGCCATGCGGTGTTGACGAAATCCGCCGTGGCCGAGCTGTTGGGCAGCATCTCGGCGAAGGGCAGGCTGTCGACGGTGGCCTGTACGAAGCGTTGCGGGTGCAGCGTCCAGCTTTCGCTGTCGGCCTTGACCACGGGCAACTGGCCGGTGGCCTCGTTGAACATCGTGTTGTTGCCCTCGGTGGACAGGAAGGTGATCCACTTCCATGCCGCTTCTGGATCCTCGGCCGACGAGAGCACCGCGGTGCTCTCGTCGCCGAAGGCGGTCCAGCGGCCGCCGCCGCATTCCGGCACCGGCGCGGCGGAGACATTGTCTCCGAGCGCTTCCACCATGCCGTTGGCCGAGCCGATATGGTGGATGGTCATCGCGGTCTTGCCGGCCTTGAAGGCGCCGATGATCTCCTGGAAGCCATCGTTGGGGGCCGAGGGCGGGAAGACTCCGTCCTGCTGGAAGAGATCCGCCACGAACTGGGTGCCGGCGACGCCCGCCTCGGAGGTGAGGCCCTCGGTCAGGCTGACGCCCTCGGCGCCGAGCGTGAAGGTCGCCCAGTGATCGTGCCCGCCCTTGGCACCACGGAAGCCGAAGCCATAGACATCGGTCTGGCCGTCGCCATCGGTGTCGCGGGTCAGAGCCTTGGCGGTCTCGCGGAACTCGTCGCAGGTGGTGGGCACCGACAGGCCCAGCTCCTCGAACATGTCGGGGCGGTAGTAGAGATACAGCACCACGTATTGCACCGGCAGGTAATACTGCTGGCCGTCCGGGCCCTTGGTGAGTTCGATCAGGTTGTCCTGCAGCCCGTCGGCGCCGTCCCAGTCCGCCAGCCAGTCATCGATCGGCGCCAGCGCACCCATCTCGACGAGGCGGGGCTGGGCGAACATCTTGACCATCGCCGCGTCGGGCGCATTGCCCCCGATCACCGCAGTATAGAGCTGGTCGTAATAGCTGTTCCACGGGATGTTCTCGGCCTCGACGGTGATGTCGGGGTTGGCCTCCTCGAAGGCGGCGACAAGCGCGTCCATCGGGTTGTCGGCGTTGTCGAAATGGTACCAGAAGCGCACCGTGCTGTCGGCGCTGGCCATGCCCGCGCAGAGCGCCAGCGTCGAGGCGATGCCTGTCAATGTTTTGAATTTCATAACTTCCTCCCTGTGTTTCCGCCCCTACGGAGCGGCAATCCTGCGAAAGACCTCGCCCGCCCGCGTGAACGCGTCACGCGCCTCCGGCAGGGCAGAGCCCATTTGCATGAAGCCGTGCACGACACCCGCGATCAGGTCGTATGCATCGTCGCGGCCAAGCGCACGGAGCCGTGCGACCAGCGCCTCGGTGTCCGACAGCAGCGGGTCGAGCTCGGCGGCATTCAGGTAAAGCGGCGGCAGCGCAGCCAGCTGCGCGTCGCTGGCAGCCAGAGGCGCCACGGCGGGCGCGTCGCGCTTGGGCTCGGAGACGTACCAGTCCCAGTAGCGCATCATCTTGGCGCGGGTCAGGCCCGGGCCCTCGGCGTTGCTGATGTAGCTGTCGCTGTCAAAATCCGCACCGTAGACGCCGTAGAACAGCAGCCCGCAGGCCGGCAGCTCGGCGCCCTCGTCGATCAGCCGCAGCATTGCGGCGAGCGAAAGGTTTGCCCCAGCACTGTCGCCACCGATGCTCCAGCGCCGGCCCGGCTCGAGGGCTTTCCACGCGCGAAGAATGTCGTCGAGACCCGCGGGATATGGATGCTCTGGCGCGAGGCGGTAATCCACCGTCAGCACAGGGCAGGCACAGGCCTCGGCGATGCGCCGCGACGCAGCCTCGTGGGTCATCGGCGAACACAGCGCCCAGCCTCCGCCATGCACGTGCAGGATCGCCTCGGTGCCGGTGTCGTTGGCCGGCACCACCCAGCGGGCCGGCATCCCGGCATGCATCACCGTGCGCGCTTCGGCCATCTCTGGCAGCTCAGCGTTCCAGCGCTGATTGGTCAGCTCGGCCAGCGCGCGGGCGTGCTGCGGCGGCATCAGCGTCGGGTCGCCAAGCCCGGCATCCTCCTGCGCCAGCCGCTCGAGCACGGCGCGCATGTTGGCGGTGGGCGCGCTCATGCGCTTTCTCCGGTGTTGCTGAGGTCGGGTCCGAAATCGACGATCGTGGCGATGTGGTGCGAGAGCAGCTCGCGCAGCGTCTCGACATCCCGCTCGACCAGCGCATCAAGGATCGGCACGTGGCGCTCCGCGGTCGCCTCCAGCTCGCGATTGGGCTGGGCGTTAAGGATCTTGAAGCGGTGGTTGTGGATCAGGCAGCGGGTCAGGATTGGCGCCACCAAGGGCAGGTCGGCGGCCTCGAACAGGCGCCGGTGGAAGGCGCGGTCGAAGACCGAGAGCCGGTACTCGTCGCCGTCCCGGGCGGCGTTGCGCATGGCATTGAGCCGGTCGTGCAGATCACGCTCGAGCATCGCGTCGGCGCGGGCCACCACGCGGTCGAGATAGGAGCATTCGACCTCGCGGCGCACATGCAACAGCGCGCGCGCGTCGTCGGCATGGCACGGCGCGACGGTGGTGCCGCGATTGGGCAGGCGGTTCACCAGCCCCTCCTCGTTGAGCCGCATCAAGGCCTCGCGCACCGTGCCCTGGCTGCACTCGAAGCGCTGTGCGAGATCCATCTCGGTCAGCGCCTGCTCGGGCTTGAGAGTTCCCAGCACGATCTCCTTCTCCAGCGCCTCGAACAGCGCATGGCTGCGCTTGCTCGTGCGGCGCGGCGTGACATCGCTCACGGTCATGCTGGTGAAACTCTCCACGGCCATCCTGTGCCGGTCCTCCTCCCGTCGGGCGGCGCCTTGCGGCTTTGCCCTTGTCGTCCATTATCAATATCGATAACATCACAAATATCGATAATGCAACCCCACAATTCCGGGGCCGCAGGTCAGGGAGGACCACATGGCAGAGATCCAGCTGGAGGGCATCGTCAAGAACTATGGCGCGCATCGCGCGATCCATGGTGTTGATTTGCATGTGAAAGATGGCGAGTTCGTCGCCTTTGTCGGGCCCTCGGGCTGCGGCAAGTCGACAATGCTGCGGATGATCGCCGGGCTCGAGGAGATCTCGGGCGGGACGCTGAGAATCGGGGGCCGCGTGGTCAACGAGATCGAACCCAAGGGCCGCGACGTGGCCATGGTGTTCCAGGACTACGCGCTCTACCCGCATATGACGATCCGCGAGAATATCGGCTTCGGACTGAAGATGCGCGGCTGGAAGGCCTCTGATATCGCCCCCAAGGTCGAGGAGGCGGCGGGCATCCTGCAGATCGGCGACTATCTCGACCGCAAGCCGGGCCAGCTCTCGGGCGGCCAGCGCCAGCGGGTCGCCATGGGCCGTGCCATCGTGCGAGAGCCGTCGGTGTTCCTGTTCGACGAGCCGCTGTCGAACCTCGACGCCAAGCTCCGGGTCGAGATGCGCACCCAGATCAAGCGCCTGCACGCGATGCTCGGCACCACCACGGTCTACGTCACCCACGACCAAACCGAGGCGATGACGCTGGCCGACAAGGTGGTGGTCCTGAAGGCCGGCCACATCGTGCAGGAAGGCCCGCCGATGGAGCTATACGAGCGCCCGAACTGCCGCTTCGTGGGCGAATTCATCGGCTCGCCGCAGATGAACGTGTTCTCGGGCGAGCTCGACCGCTCGGGCGCGGCCCCGGTGCTGCGCATGAAGGGCGGCACGCTGGAGCTCGGTGAGGTCGCGGCGCGCGATGGCACACGGCTCGACGTCGGCGTGCGGCCCGAGGATCTGGCGCTCGCGGCGCCCGGCCAGGGCGCGATGAGCCCGGTGGTCGACATCTACGAACCGCTCGGCTCTGACACCATCGCGATCTGCCGGCTGGGAGAGCACGAGGTCTCGGCACGGCTCGCGCCGAACGTGCCGCTGCGCTCCGGCGAGACCCTGCCGCTGGGCTACGACCGCGCGAAGCTGCATTACTTCGACGGCGAATCCGGACAGCGACTCGACGCGGCCTAGGCCCCACCGCCCTCCTTTGACGCGGCCAGACCGGCCAGCACCACCTTGAGCAATCGCCGGAGCGCGTCTTCGCGCTCCGGCTTCGGCCCCGGGCCGATCAGCGCCGGGTGCAGAAATCCCGCCAGCGCCTCTTCCAGCATCGTCGCCTCGGCCTCTGCGCCGAGGCCGGCTTCGCGAAGCAAACCCGCAAGCTCCTGATGCAGGCGGAGCATGTGATCGCGGATCACCGGGCGCTCGCCGGCCGTCGCCTCGTTGAAGCCGTAAAAGATCTCGGGATCCGTGCGCACGCGAGCGCTCTTGATCCGGTAGCGCGCGACGAACCAGTCCTCGATGCGCTCCGCCGGCGGCGCACTGCCGCCACAGATCGCGGCGGTGCGCGCCCGCGCATCGACCAGCCAGCTTTCGGTCACTGCGTCGAGCAGCGCCGCCTTGTCGCGAAAATGCGCGTAGAGCGCCGCGTGACTCACGCCCATCTCGCGCGCCACATCCGCCAGCCGCAGCTTCACGAACCCGTTTTCACGGATCCGGGCAACCGCGATCTCTACGGCACGCTGCCGCGCTTCTTCCGGGCTGAGACCTGTCCGTGGCACGCCGCTCCTCCTTGACGCATCGGTTTTCGCCAATTACAGAATTAGAAAAATGTAATCAACTGCCCGCGCGCCTCTTCCCGATGATTTTCGGCGTTCGCGGGTTTCTCTATGTCGACATGCCTGCACGGAACTGCCGCGGACCCAGGCCGTGGCCGGGCGCCGTGAGTTTCGGCGGTCCAACCGAAAGACCATATGATGTTGAGCTTGCTCAAGGATTCCCGGGCCGTCGCGCTGCTATTGGCCGCGTCGCTGACGATCCTCTCCAACAGCCTGATCAGCCCGTCCCTGCCGGGCATCGAGGCGCGCTTCGCCGACGAGGAGAACGCCGCGCTGCTGGCGCGCCTGCTGGTCACCGCGCCCTCGCTGATGGTGGCGATTCTCGCGCCCTTCGCCGGCGCGCTGGCCGATCGCTTCGGCCGCCGCCTTCAGCTTCTCGCGGGCGTGGCGCTCTTCGCCATCGCCGGGACCGCGGGTCTCTACCTGCCGACCCTCAAGCTGGTGCTGTTCAGCCGACTGTTCCTCGGGGTTGCCGTGGCGATGATCATGACCGCCCAGACTGCGCTGATCGGTGACTATTTCAAGGGCGAGAAGCGCGGCAACTTCATGGGCCTGCAAATCGCGGCAACCAATTTCGGCGGCCTCATCTTGCTGATGCTGGCCGGCTGGCTGGCCGCCTTCACGCCCCTTGCGCCCTTCGCGATCTACGGCATCGCGCTGGTCTACCTGCCGATCATGATGCTGACACTGGAGAAATCCGACCGCAGCGCATCGCAGGTCGAGCCCGCCGCCTCCGACGGCGAGGCCAACTGGGTGGCCACGCTGGTGCTGGTGATCCTTCTGGCCGGGCTGTGCTTCGTCTGCTTCTACCTGCTGCCGACACAGGCGCCCTATTTCCTCGCCTCGATCGGTCATCCCGAGCCGCAGGCCGCCGGCATGCTGATGGGCGCGATGACGCTGGCCGGCGGCATTGTCTCGCTGTTCTTCGGCAAGGTCCGGATGCGGCTGGGCCGCTCGGGCACCCCGGCACTCGGCTTCATGGGCTTCGCAACCGGGTTCTACCTGTTCGGGATCGCCCCGAGCTTTGGCCTGACCCTGCTGGGCGCGGCCTTCATCGGAGCTGGCGGCGGCCTGCTGATGCCGACCTTCCTCGGCCTCGCGGTGGGCATCGCACCTGCGCATCGCCGCGGGCTGGCGGCTGGCGCCATCACCACGAGCATCTTCCTTGGGCAGTTCCTCTCGCCCTTCGCCTCAACGCCGCTGATTGCCTCGCTGGGCTATGCCACGACCTTCCTCGCGACCGGTGCGCTGCTGACGCTGCTAGCACTGGTGGCATTGATCGGCCTGCGGGCGCCGCGCGATCCCGCAGCTCGCCCGCTGCCGGCCTGAGGCCCGAGAACCGGGCGGCACCCGGCCCTTGACTGCGACGGGCGGCGGATCTGATCCGCCGCCCGTTCTTCTATCCGTCAGGCGGTTGCCTCGCGCGCCGCCACGTTGCGGCGCTCTTCCCTGCGGAAGAAGATGTAGTAGAGCACCGGGGCCGCCACCAGCGTCAGCACGGTGGCGAAGGCCAGACCGCCCATGATCGTCACCGCCATCGACACGAAGAACGCGTCTCCCAGCAGCGGCGCCATGCCGAGGATCGTCGTCGCCGCCGCCAGCACCACCGGACGCAGACGCGAAGTCGAGGCCCGGATGATCGCCGGGCGCAGCGCCTCGCCCTCTTCGCGCAGCAGGTCGATTTCCTCGACCAGCACGATGCCGTTCTTGATCAGCATCCCAGACAGCGACAGCAGGCCGAGCAGCGCGGTAAAGCTGAACGGCAGCCCGGTAAGGCCAAGCCCCAGCACCACGCCGTTGACCGACATCGGGACAAGCAGCCAGATGATCAGCGGCTGGCGCAGCGCGTTGAACAGCAGGATCGAGATCAGCACCATGATCAGGAAGCTGACCGGAAGCTGGGTCCCGAGCGCCGCCTGCGCCTCGCTCGAGCTCTCGTAGTCGCCGCCCCATTCGAGCTTGTAGCCCAGCGGCAACTCCATCGCCTCGACCGCGCCGCGCACCTCGCCAAAGGCCGTTGCGGCGGTCACGCCGTCGACGATGTCGGCGCCCACGGTGATGGTCAGCACGCGGTCGCGGCGATGCACAAGCGTGTTCTCGGGGATGAACTCGAAGCCGTCGACCACCTGCTCGATGGGCACGAAGGATTCCGCCGCGCTGGAATAGATCACCTGGTCCATCAGGGTCAGATCGCTGTCGGGATCCTCGCGCACGAGGATCGGGATCAGGCGCTCGCCCTCGCGATAGGTGCCCGCCTGCGTGCCGTCGGTGGCCGTCAGCAGGGTCTTCGAGACGTCGTCGCGGCTGATCCCCGCGGCCTGCGCCCGGTCGGTGGCGTAGCGCGGGCGCAGCACCAGCTCCTGCTCGCGCCAGTCGGTGCGGGTGGTGGTGATCTTGTCGCTGGCCTCTTTCATCACCGCCTGCGCCTCGATGGCAAGGTTGCGCAGCACCTCCGGGTCGGGCCCGGAGAACCGCGCCGCCACCGGATCGCCGCCACCGGGGCCGAAGACCAGCCGCTTGGTGCGCATCTCGCCCTGCGGCAGGGCCTCGGCGCCGAAGGCGTCAAGATCGGACTTGAGCTGCGGGATCTCGTCGAGCGTGGCGGTGCGCACGATGATGTGGCCGTAGGACGGGTTCGCCTTCTCGGCCTGATAGGTCAGCATGAAGCGCGTTGCACCCTGTCCCACGAAGGTGGTCGTCGCGACCACCTCGTCACGCTCCGCGAGCCAGCCCTCGAGCACCTTCAGATCCTCAGAAGTCTTGGCGATCGAGGCGCCCTGCGGCAGCTTGTAGTGCACGAAGAACAGCGGCGTGTTGCTGTCGGGGAAAAACTGCTGCGGCAGCTTGGCAAAGGCGTTGAAACACACCGCCGTCAGCGCGATCAGCCCCACCACGACCAGCCAGCGCAGGCGCAGCGCGAGGTCGAGCGTGCGCCCGAACAGGCGGAAGAAAAACCCGCCATAGGCATCGTGATCGCCTTCGTCCTTGGTCACGAACAGCTTGTTGCCAAGATAGGGCGTCACCGTGATGGCGAGGATCCACGACAGCATCAGCGACATGCCGATGACCGCGAAGAGCGAGAACAGGAACTCGCCAGTAGCGTCGGGGCTCGTGCCGATCCCGGCAAAGGCCATGATGCCGATCACCGTGGCGCCAAGCAGCGGCACCTGGGTCTTCTTCGTCGCCTCGTCCGCCGCCGCCGGGCCGCGCTTGCCGTGCAGCATAGAGACCTGCATGCCCTCGGCCACCACGATGGCGTTGTCGACCAGCATCCCCATGGCGATGATCAGCGCCCCGAGCGAGATGCGCTCCATCTCGATCGAGAAGATCGCCATGAAGAACACCGTCCCGATCACGGTGAGCAGCAGCGTCGCGCCCACCACGACCGCCGCGCGCCAGCCCATCGCCAGCGCCAGCACGACGACCACGATGGCGACCGAGGTGGCAAGGTTGAGCAGGAAGGCGTTCGACGCCTCGTCCACCACCACGTGCTGCTGGTAGATCGGCGTGATCTCGACGCCGAGCGGAATGTCCTTGTCGAGCTCGGCGAGCTTGGCGTCGACCCGTTCGCCGACCTCGACGATGTTCTCCGAGGACAGACCCGCGACACCGAGGGTAAAGGCCTCGTGGCCATTCTGCCGGATGATCAGATCGGGGTTGTCCTGCCGCCCGCGATAGACCTCGGCGAGGTCGATCAGGTTGATGATCTCGCCCTGCACGCCCACCGTGAGCCCGGCGATGGCCGAGACCGTGTCCTCGCCCTGAGGGCGCTGGATCACCGTGCGCGAGCCGTCGCGCTCGAGCGTGCCGGCTTGCGAGACGCTGTCGGCCTCCGAGATTGCCGAGGCCAGCGCGGTGGGCGGGATGTTCTGGTTGACCGCGCGGGCGATGTCGGGCTCGACGAAGATCGCCTCGTCGGGCAGGCCCGCGGTCTCGACATCGGCCACCCCGTCCACCGCGAGCAACTCGCGGCGCAGGAAGATCGCCAGCCGGTGCTTCTCGGCATCCGAAAAGCCATCGGCCGTGATGGCATAGAAAAGGCCGTAGACGTCTCCGAAGCTGTCGTTGACGTAAGGCGCACCGGCGCCCGAGGGCAGCCGCGCATCGCCCACCCGGTTGCGCAGGTCAGTCCAGATCTGCGGCAGCTCGGTGCCGTCATAGGTCGACTTGATCTCGACCTCGATGGTCGAGACGCCGGGGCGGTTGACCGAGGTGATGGTCTTCAGCTCGCCCATCTTCTGGATCTCGGATTCCAGCGGCTCCGAGACCTCCGTCGCCACCTGCTCGGCCGAGGCGCCGGGATACTGGGTGACGATGACGGCGTTCTTGATGGTGAAGGCCGGGTCTTCGAGACGGCCGATGGAGAAGAACCCCCAGATGCCGCCGAAGAACAGGATGAGGATCAGGATCCACGTGTAGATCGGCCGCTCGATCGAGCCGCGTGCAATGCTGGTCATGCCCTGCCCTCACTCGCCAAAGCCGACGAAGCGGCGCGCCTTCATGCCGTCGGTAAGGTCACTGACGCCGGCGACGACGATCTCGTCGCCCGATTGCAGCCCCTCGATCACCGCCACGCCGCCATCGTCGGTCGGCTCGACCGTCACAGGCAGCCGCGTGAGCGTACCCTCTGCGGCGCCCTTCGGGTCGAAGCGGAACACGAAGGTGGATCCGTCCGAGGCGATCTGCACCGCTGCCGCCGGGATCTCGATGCGCGGCTCGCCACGGCTCAGTTTCGCGATCACCGTCACCGACGAGCCCGGCAGAACGTCGAGCCCCTCTGGCGGGGCCATGCCGAAGGTGGCGCGATAGGTCTGGCCGATCGCCGAGGTCTCGGCATTCAGCTCGCGCACGGTCATCTGGTACGTTTCGGGCGAGGACGGGAAGCGCGCCAGCACGCTCACATCGTCGGCCACGTCGGCCTTCTGGATCAGCACCTCGGGCACATCGATCTCGACCCGGATTTCGGACATGTCATGCAGGCGCACCACCGGCGTGCCGGCCGAGATCGTGGTGTAGTTCTCGACCATGCGCGAGGCGACGAGCGCGTCGAACGGCGCGTAAAGCGTCGCATCGTCGAGCGCGATCTGTGCGTTGTCGACGGAGATCCGGGTCAGCCCGGACTGGGTTTCGGCATCGTCGAGAGCCGACTCGCTGACCGTGCTGCCGCGCAACTTGTTGAGGCGCTCGAGATTGCGGTCGGCCTGCTCCTTCTGCAGCTGCGCCTGGTCAAGCGAAAGCTGGAACGGGCGAAGGTCGAGCTGCGCGATCAGCGCGCCCTGCTCGATGGAACTGCCTTCGACGACAGGGAAGCGCTCGATCTGGCCACCCACCTGAAAGGCGAGGTCCACCGTGCGCCGCGCCACCACCTTGCCGAAGAACTGGCGGGTGAGCTCCTGCGTGCCGGCCTCGACCACGGCGAGCTTCACCGGGCGCAGCGAGGGCTGCGGCTCGGTCTGGGCGAGCGCTGCCTGCGACAAGGCGAGGATCATCGTCACCGCGGCGGCGGCGAGGGGGAACCGGGAGAAGATGGTCATAGGGTAAATCCCTTCGGCAGTCCGTTCTGCAGGATACGTTCAGCCACGCGGTCCATCAGCGTGGCGAGCTGGGTCATTTCGTCGGGGCTCAGGCCGGAGAGCTCGCGGAACTGCGCAACGATCCGCTCGATCAGATCGCTTCGCGCCTCCTGCCCTGCCTCGGTCAGGCGAAGTTGCCAGGCGCGCCGGTCGTCGGGGTCGCGTTCACGCAGCACCATTGCCTTGGCCTCGAGCTGGTCGGCCACCGCCGTCACCGTCGAGGGCTGGGTGTTCAGGTCCTCGGCAAGCTGGCCCATGCGGCGCGGCACGCCCAGATGCATCATCAGCTTGCGCTCGGGCTTGGTCAGCGCGCTGGCCACCTGGCAGTGATCCATCTGCTCGTCGAGCGCGTGCGACAGCACGAAATGCCCGAACAGGATACGCAGCTCTTGCGGGAGCTGGCCTCCGGACGGATCGAGAAGGCGGTCGGCGAGAGTCGGCATGGGCGGTCCCCTTTCCCGCTGCGAATTAGTTCGACTACTGAAACATTTCAAGTCTCGAAATATTTCACGGCCGAAATGCCTGCATCGTGCCTCGCGGCCCCTCCCCGCGTTTCGGCACGACATAGGTCTGTCGATCGCGAGGTCGCGCGGGCATGTCACGCAAGCCACAACATTCGCATCCCGGCGCGCGTGCGGCCGGGTTTCTGTCGAAGCGGATGGGGACTGTCCGGCGTGGCGGCGGGCCCCCGCGCCGTGGTCAGATCAGCGGCACGAAGGGCACGCCGCAGGCCGAGAGGCCAAGTGCAGCGATGATCAGCAGGAGTACGGGTGCAGGGTTCATGCGGACGGTCCTTGCCTGTGCCCCGGCGATCTGCGCGGGATCTCTGCGCTCCAGCCTAACCGCCACCAACGCTCGCTGCAAAGCACCAGAGCAAAGACCCGCGCCGCGTGGCCGCGCGGCCCCTCTCACGCACGGGCCTGCGCATGAATATATCTATTTGACAAGATCTTGCCGGTCCGCCGCCAAGGCCGAGACGCCTGTCCGAACGGCCACGGCCTTACTGAAATCACGCCCGACGAGCCATTTGAAGTCCACCAAGCCGGTGCCGCATTGCTGCGCCGCCGCGAAAAATATCCTTTGACTCAAGGCGACCCGTTGCGTCTTGATACCCTCTATAGGCGATTTGACCTTACGTAAATTATACCCAAACCATTGGAGGGCCCCCATGTCGAACGTCGCGGGAAAAGCCTATGCGATGAACGTGGTGACCCCCAGTCGCCCGGCCGTCACCTGGATCAACCGATTGCTCTTCATGGCGGCGCGCGGCCTGCCCTCGAACCTGATGGGTCTGCTTGGATTGTCTCTCATCCACTTCGCCCGATGGGTCATCGTCAAGCGCGACCAGTGGCCCGATCTCGGTCAGGGCAAGGAGAGCCTCGACAACGACTACATGCTGTTCTGCTCGAATTTCAACGGCACCTGGGACCAGTATATCGACGCCTTTTCCGACGGCATCCCGAACGGTCTCAACCTGTTCTGGTACTCCGCCAGCAAGTACCCGCTCTCGATCCCGATCACGCCGTTCAAGGATTACATCACCTACAACCAGATCGGCACCGACTATTACTACAACGCCACGCCCGGCTCGGCGCAGCGCGACATCAAGTCGGCGCTCAAGGTCTATGACCAGGTGCTCGGCCTCGCCGAGGCCCATGGCAAGGACACGCCCGAGGCCTTCGCCAAGGCGTTCAACGCCGCCTATCTCGAGATCCAGAACGATCTCGGCGATCCCGGGTTCGGACCGGTCGCCAGCCTCGACACCGAGCGCGCCGACGTCAACCGGTTGGCCTATGTCGAAGCAGCACAGGCGTGTTTCACCGCCAAGCGGGGGGCATGACATGGCAGATCTCGACACCGGACACCTGTTTCTGACCTACCTGATCCCGATCCGGCGCGGCGGACCGCATGGCGATGTCTCTTACAAGCAGAAGGTGCGCATCGAGCTTGCCCGCCTGCCCCCGGCGCACCAGACCCCCGCGACGCAGAAGACCAAGTTCGCCGCGCCCTTTGCCCGCAACAGCCGCAATCACTTCGCCCGCATGTTCGTCCTTGATGACGTGGTCTACAACGGCCGCAGCGCGCAGGATGCGCTGGTGGCCACGGTGAAGGGCGTCAACACCATCGTCCCGGGCAAGGTCGACCGGCTGCGCTCGGCCTATCTCGTCTTCACCGCCGATATCGACGCCATCGCGAAGGAGGGCGATCCCCTTCCCTCGAACCTCGGCCCGGAGGAGCAGCGCAAGGTCCGGCTGGCCTATGCCCAGACACTCTGGGAGACGATGGGAGAGGAGATCAAGGCGATCTTCGGCAATTGCCACGGCTTCGACGGCACCGACAGCGGCGCCGCGTTCGGCGCCTATCTCGAGCGCTGCCATGTCGAGACGACGATGCCCTACCACGATTATTACCTCTCGCTCCCGGCCTTCAACACGCTGCCGCTGAAGGGGCTGATCGCCGCCGTAGGCATCCCGGCGGTGGTGGCGCTGGCAGCACTGGTGCTGCGGATCTTCGGGGGGATCCATGTGCTTGGCATGAACACGCTGGGGCTCGCACTGGTGGCGCTGGCGCTCACGGCGCTGGCGTTCCTGATCTCGGTACGCTTCGCGCTCGCGAACGGGGCCAAACCGCTGCCCCCGGCCAGCCATGATGACCTGCCGACCGTGCTCAAGGCGCTCTACACCCAGCAGGCCTTTGCCGATTTCATCGCCGCCAACCAGCACGCCCGGCCCGAGGCGTTGCAGGCGGCTTTCGGCGATTTCCTGAAACGGCACGCGCCGGGCGACGTCTCCGGACCGACACAGCAGCCGGGCGTGATCTCGGACAGTGCGCCGCAGCCGCGCGCCGGTTTGTAAGGGAGGGGGAGTCATGGCCGATCAGCTGAACCTGCACGACATCCAGGGCAACGTCACCCGCGCCTACGGGCGCTTCTCCTTCCCTTTCGCGCGCTACCTGTTCTTCCGCATCCGCAACCCCGCCGCCGGGCGCGCCTTCGTCGATGCGGTGCGCAAGCAGGTGACCACCTCGGCGCGTTGGCCAGAAGAGGCCGACAAGCCCGAGTGCACCGTCAACATCGCCTTCACCTTCATGGGGCTCTACTGGCTCGAGGTGCCGGACCGGACGCTTCAGGGCATGCCCGACGTGTTCATCTCCGGCATGCGCAGCCGCGCCTCCATGCTGGGTGACCGCGACCCGACCAAGACCGCCGATGACGATCCCGACTGGGACCGCGACTGGGATCCGATCTGGCAGGGCAACCGCAAGGAGGGCAAGGGCGGCGCCGAGGACGTGCATATCCTCGTCACCCTCAACGCCCAGCCCGATCTTGGCGGCGCCGACCCCGAGACGCCGGAGGGGCTGGCGCGGCTCAAACAGCCGCACCCGGAGCTCGAGGCCAAGACCGCGTGGCTGAAATCGCTCACCGGCAGCGGTGTCGAGTTGATCGAGGCCAATGGCAAGGCCGGCGATCAGCCCTACCAGGCGGCTTCGGCGGTGTTCGACGATTTCGAGGGTCTCGCCCTGCCCACCGCACGCGAGCATTTCGGCTTCACCGACGGCATCGGCGACCCGGTCTTCAAGGGCCAGTACCCGCCCGAAAAGGAAAAGACAGCGCTGATCGGGCGCGGCAAGCGCATGGGCGGCGACTGGGAGCCGCTGGAACCGGGCGAGTTCATCCTCGGCCATCCCGGCGAAAGCCAGGAGCTGCCGCCCACCGCGATGCCGCCAGAATTCATGCAGAACGGCACCTTCATGGCCTACCGCAAGCTGCACGAGAACGTCGCGAGCTTACACGAGGTGGTCGACGCCGAGGCCGCGCAATACGCCGAGACCATGGGCGTGGACCTGCCGCAGGCCAAGGAGACCATCCTTGCCAAGATGTGCGGCCGCTGGTCGGACGGCGTGCCTCTGGCGGTGGTGCCCGGCTACGACGACTGGATCGCCCTCGGGACAAAGCTCGGCTGGCGCGACGACACGGGGGCCATGCTGAAGACCCCGCTCGCCTGGGAGAAGAACCTTGCCTATATCCGCAGTCCCGCGGCCTCGGATTTCCGGTATGCCGACGACATGGCGGGCTTCAAGTGCCCCGGCGGCGCGCATATGCGGCGGATGAACACCCGCGATTACCTCGATCCGCTGAACCAGTTCGGCATCGATCCCGAGACCGGAAAGCAATTCGAGAACCCCAAGGCCACCCATGCCCTCAACAAGCGCCGCCGGGTGCTGCGCCGCGGCCTGCCCTACGGGCCGCCGAATTTCGAGCCCCGCGACGACGCCTCGGAACAGGGGGTGATCATGATGGTGATGGGGGTCGACCTGTTCCGGCAGTTCGAGTTCGTGCAGCAGCAATGGATCCAGTACGGGCTCGACTTTCACCAGGGCAACAACACCTGCCCGATGCTGGGCCGCCACGATCACCACACCCGCCACATGATCCCGTCGGACCCGAAGAGCGGCAAGCCGCCCTACATGATGACGCGGCTCAAGACCTTCGTGGAATGCCGCGGCGGCGACTATTTCTTCGTGCCCTCGATGATCGCTCTGCGGATGATCGCGATGGGCATCGTCGATCCGACGTGAGGGCGCTTTGATGCTGGCACGGCTGAAAGGATGTCTCACCACCCTCGCCCGCTTCGTCATGGTGATGGCCGAGGGGCTGGCGGCGCTGGTCTGGGTGATCGCAAAGGGGGCCGGCGTCTTCGCCAAGGGCGGCAAGGCGGCGCTGGCGCCGTTCTTCACCGCCGCCGCCACGCAGGAGAAGGTTTTCGCGGTGCTGCGCGCCTTCTGGCCCAACCTGTCGCTCAAGGCGGTGCTGATGAAGGCCTATGACAACACCGGCACCGCCGTTGTTACCCGCCACGAGGATTGCATCGACGTGCTCAACCGCAACGCCGATTTCGAGGTCGTCTACGGCCCGCGCATGCGCAAGCTGACCGGGGGCGAGAACTTCTTTCTCGGGATGCAACCGGGCTGGGACTACACCCGCGACACCTCGGCCATGCGCCTCGCCGCGCGCCGCCCGGATGTGGCCGAGGTGGTGCTGCCGCGCGCAGCACAGCTGGCCGACGAGATCGTCAACGGCGCCGGCGGTCGCATCGACGCGGTGCCCGAACTGTTCCTGCAGGTGCCGTGGGACATGACTGACACCTATTTCGGTGTCGGCGGAGAGCGCGAGACCATGCAGGACTGGACCACCGTCCTGTTCTGGTACCTGTTCGAGGACCTGCCCGCCGATCCAGAGCTCGACACCCGCGCCATGCGCTGTGCCGCTGGGCTGCGCGACTATCTCGACAGTGCCATCGCCGACCGCAAGGCCGCCCCCGACGATCGGCCGCAGATCCTCAACCGCTGCCTCGCGCTGCAGGGCGCTGGCACGCCGGGGATGGACGACCTCGGCATCCGCAACAACCTGCTGGGGCTGCTGATCGGGGCGATCCCCACGATCTCCAAGGCCTGCTGCCTCGCCCTCGACGAGCTTCTGAACCGTCCCGAGGAGCTGGCGGCGGCGCAGCGTGCTGCGCGCTCGAACGACCCGGTCTTCGAGCAGTTCATCTGGGAGGCGCTACGCTTCAACCCGCACAACCCGGTGATCTATCGCCGCGCCCTGCACGACACGGTGGTGGCGCGCTCGACCCTGCGCGAAGCAAAGATCCGCACAGGCCAGATCGTCTTTGCCGCCACCCTCTCGGCGATGTTCGACCGCTACCGCATTTCCGACCCGAACAGCTTCCGCACCGACCGCGCGTGGGAGGACTACATCATCTGGGGTTACGGCATGCACACCTGCTTTGGGGCGGCAATCAACAAGGCGGTGATCCCGGCGATCCTGAAACCGCTCATCGCCCAGCCCAACCTGCGCCGCGCCGAGGGGCCCGCCGGGCAGATCGACACCGGCGGCACCCCGCATCCGCAGCACTTCCACCTGCTTTACGACTGAAGGTCCGCCATGTCCCAGCCCCTGCTCGTGACCCTGCTGCCCTCCACCGATGTCGATCTCGGGCGCTGGCTTCTGAGCCATTACGGGGTGGCCTATCGCGAGCGACCCCACGCGCCGATCTTTCACGTGCTGGCCCTGAAGAGCTGGGGCGTGAGCGCGGAGGGCTACCCGCTGTTGGTCTCGGCCGATCGCGGAACGAAATCGGCGGGCATTCAGGCCATCCTCGACCAGCTCGAGCCGAAGACCGCGCCCAACAAACGGCTCTGGCCCGACAAGATGGTCGAGCCCGAACGCTGGAAGGAGGTCGACACGCTGCAGCACGACGCCCGGTTCGGCATCGGCACCGCGGTGGTGCAGTGGTCCTACTGGAACCTGCTGAAATACAAGCCCGTGGTCTGGCCGTCTCTGACCACCGGGGTGCCTTGGTACGAAACCCTTACTCTGCGCCTCGCCTTCCCGGTGATCCGCAGCCTGATGTACAAGGGGCTGAAACTCGATCAGAGCGTCGCCGACAGCGCGCTCGAGACCATCCACGCCGGCTTCGACAGGCTCGACGCGAGGCTCTCCGACGGGCGGCGCTACCTGGTGGGCGAGACGCTGACCTTCGCCGATCTCGCCACCGCCGCCTCGCTGGCGCCGATGGTGCTCGCGCAGGGGTATCACGGCATGCTGCCGCTCGAGGCGCGCTGCCCGGTCTTCATGCAGGAGATCTACAAGCCCCTGCGCCAGCGCCCCACAGGCCGATACATCCAGCGGATCTATGACACCCACCGCGCGGCGCAGCTTCTGCAGCTGCGATGAGCCGACTGCCGCTCCGGCTCGTCGCTTTCAAGGCTCCGGACCGCCCGATCGCGCACAGAACGGTTCCAAATTGAGCATGTTTGCGGTATAACAACTCTACGTTGTATTGATTCTCTAATTACAACTTTGGGAGGTTTTTCTTTTGGCTGACAAACCACAGGACGACTCCGCTTCGAACGGTTCGGACGGCCCTGACGAGACCGCGCTCATCCTCGCCGACCTCGCCCTCAGGGCCCGCAATGACCCCGAATATTATGAAAAACTGAAATCCGCCAAGGCCGCGGATCTGAAGGAGCTTGGCCTTTCAGACCTCACACTCACGGACTTCAAGACCCGACTTTCCTCAACCATTGATCAGATAGGAGCATTGGAAATGGCCATGCAGCAAGCAGGAACCTCCGCCGCAACGATGGCATCCTCGACCCAGGCCGGAGGCACCGCCGCCTCGGTCGGCACCGTGGGCTCCGTGGGCAGCGTCTGCGGCACCGCGGCAACCTTTGCGACCGCTGGCACGGCCGGTTCGGGAGGCGCGGCATCGACGCCTCTGGGCGGCGGCGGCCCCCAGGGCGCCGCCGCCACCTCGGTCACCATCGCGAGCCTGCGGCCCGCGCCATGCTTCCCGTGCGGCACGATCGCCACGCTGCCGCCGCCTCCGCCCTGCGGGACCGTCGCAACTCTACCGCCCCCGCCGCCGCCTCCGCCCTGCGCCACCGTCGCGACCATGCCTCCGCCCCCGCCCTGCCTGCCCTGCGGCTCGGTCGGCAGCGTCGGCCCGATCTCGGCACAGAGCGGCGACGCGACCCAGGCCGGCGGCACCGCCGGCAGCGTCGGCACGGGTGGCTGCCTCGGCTCGGTCTGCGGCACCGCCGGATCCGCCTTCACCGTGGGCAGCGTCGGCTCGGCGGGCGCCGCCTCGACGCCGCTCGGCGGCAGCGGCATGGGCGACAGCTCGACCCAGGCCGGAGGCACCGTCGGCACTACCGGCAGCGTCGGAAGCGCGGGCACGTTCTGCGGCACCGCCGGCACCTTCGCCTGCGGCGGCACCGTGGGCTCGGCGGGCGCGGCCTCGACACCGCTTGGCGCCGACAGCTCGACGCAGTCGGGCGCCACATGGGGCAGCGCCGCCACCGCGGGCTCCGTCGGCACCTTCTGCGGCACCGCCGGATCGGTCGGCACCGCGGGCACCGCAGGCTCCAAGAGCTAAGCTCTCCTCGGAGCGGTCCGCGCCCTGCGCAGGCCGCTCCCCCAGCGCCCCTCGCTCGTCGAGGGGCGCGCCTTCCCACATCCTTGTATCCGCTGCCGAGTGACCCCCATGCACCCGATCCAACGTCCTGTCATCAAGTCGAAATATGTCGTCGTCCCGGTCTCGGGCGAGGGCATCTACCTGCTCAGCGAGAACGAGAAGCACGTGCTCGAGGGCGAGACCATGATGCAGCTCGTGCCGCTGCTCGACGGCCAGCGCGGCTGGCCGGAGATCCACGCCACCCTCGCCCCGGCGCTCGGCCCGGACGCGGTGGGACAAGGCATCGAGGTGCTGCTGGCCAACGCCCACGTGGAAGAGGCCCAGCCCGACGACCGGCAACGCTTCCAGATCTTCTGGACCGAACTTGGCCTCACGCCGCAGGCCACCGCCGAGCTCTTGGCGCGCAGCAATGTGCACGTGGTGCCGCTTGGCGAGGTCTCGGCACAGGCCGCGCTTCAGGGGCTGGCCTCGCTGGGGCTGCAGGCCGATCCGCAGCGCCTGGCCACCTTCACGCTGGTCCTGACCGACGACTACGAGAACCCCACGCTGACCGAGATCAACCGCCACATGCTGTCCACGGGCGCGCCGTGGATGCTGGTCAAGCCGCGCGGCCTGCTGCCGCTGGCCGGGCCGATCTTCCGGCCCAACTCGGGCGGCTGCTGGGCCTGCCTCGCCACGTGGCTGCGCCACAACCGCGAGGTCGAGACCTACGTCCGCCGCCGCACCGGGCAGGACGCCCCGTTCAGCACGTCGCGCGCCGAGGTGCCGCTGGGCGAGACACAGGTCATCTCGCTGGCGCTTCTCCAGATGGCACGGCTTCTGGCCCGCGCCGAGAGCCCATTGATGGACGGGCGCCTCGTGGCCATCGACACGCTCACGGGCGAGCAGAGCCACCACGCCGTGACCCGCCGTCCGCAATGCCCCGAGTGCGGCGACCCGGCCTGCGCCCGCGTCGCGGGCCGGCCGGTGGTGCTCTCGGAGGGGCTCGGCCGCGTCGCCAACGAGAACGGCTTCCGGCCCGAAGCGCCCGAGGTCACCTACCAGCGCTACCAGCATCTCGTGTCGCCGCTGACCGGGGTCATCAAGGGCGTGTTCCCGGTGCCGGCCTCATTCTCGACCCCGATCCGCTCCTACATGGCGGGCCACAACTTCGCGCTCAAGAACGACCATCTGTTCTTTCTCAAGGACGGGCTGCGCACCAATTCCTCGGGCAAAGGCAAGACCGACGCGCAGGCCCGCACCTCAGCGCTCTGCGAAGCGCTCGAGCGCTATTCCGGCACCTTTCGACAGGAGGAGGAATGCATCCACGCGAGCCTCGAAGAGCTCGGAGACGAGGCCATCGATCCGCGCGACGTGATGCTCTACAGCGAGCGCCAGTATGCCGAGCGCGACGCGTGGAACGCCAAGGGCGCGCGCTTCCAGGTGGTGCCACAGCCCTTTGATGAGACCGCCCGCATCTCGTGGTCGCCGGTCTGGTCGTGGACGCAGGAGCGGCGGCGGCTGATCCCGACCTCGCTGGCCTATTACAACGTCAGCGAGGGCGACAATGCCTTCTACTGCTGGGGCGACAGCAACGGCGCCGCGGCGGGCGGCAATCTCGAGGACGCACTTCTGCAGGGCGCGCTCGAGGTGATCGAGCGCGACGGCGTGGCGATCTGGTGGATAAACCGACTGTCGCGCCCCGGCGTCGACCTCGACAGCTTCGCCGACCCTTATGTCGAGGAGCTCAAAGCCTTCTACGCCGCCTGCGACCGCGAGTTCTGGGTGCTCGACCTCACCAACGACATGGGCATTCCCTGCATGGCGGCGGTCAACCGGCGCATCTCGGGCCCGACCGAGGACATCGTGATGGGGTTCGGCGCCCATCTCGACCCGCGCATCGCCCTGTCGCGCTGCCTCACCGAGATGAACCAGTTCATGCCGGCGGTGCTGAGCGTGAATGCCGATGGCAGCACACACTATGCCTATGACGACCCGGACTCGCTCGACTGGTGGCGCACAGCGACGCTTGCGAACCAGCCTTATCTCAAGCCGTCGCGGGCGAAGAAACGCAAGCCGGAGGATTTCGACTTCGGGGCCGAGGGCTCGGTCTCGGACAACGTGCGCAAGGTCTTCGGACAGTTCGAGGCGCTCGGGCACGAGGTGCTGATCCTCGACCAGTCGCGCCCCGATATTGGCCTGCCGGTGGCCAAGGTGATCGTGCCGGGAATGCGCCACTTCTGGGCCCGGCACGCGCCGGGGCGGCTTTATGACGTGCCGGTCAAGATGGGCTGGCTCAAGAAGGCCCTGACGGAGGACGACCTGAACCCGGTCGCGATGTTCATATGAGCGGGCCCGGGATGCGCGCCGTCCTGCGCCGAGAAGGGTTCGAGGCCAACGCGCCCCGGGCGCTGGCCGCCACCGGCCTGCTGGGCGACCGGGCCAGCCACACCCTGCACGCGGGGCTCGCCAATGGTGGCGTGGCGCTCACTGCTGCCAAGCCGCCCGAGCGCGCCGCCATCGAGCAACTGGCCCGCGGCGGGCTCGTGGCCTTCCGCGACAGCGAGGACGTTGCGACGCTGCTGCCGGTCGCCGAGGGCTTTGCGCTGGGGCCGGAGGATCCACTGGCCGAGGCCGAACGCTGGAAGTTGTCGAAGTTCCAATATGTGCAGAGCGAGGGCGGCGAGGCGGTGGCGCGCTCGGCGCTGGGGCTGGCGATGGTGCAGATCCACGACCCCGCGGCTTTGGCGCTGATGGGCCGGTTCTCGGTCGCGAGAACGCCCGCCGAGGCGCTCGACAAGGGCGATCTCGGCAATCGCGGCGCGGGATTTCTTGGCCTGCTCGCCTGTGCCGGCATCCTGCTGCCCTGCGACGGCGAGGGCCGGACCGCCGACGAGACCGACGACCAGCGCCGGATGTGGGATTTCCACGAGCTGGTCTATCACAGCCGCAGCCGGCTTGGACGCTCGGGCTTCCGCGTCGGCGCGACATGGGAATTCCGTGACGAGATCCCGCAGCCGCCGATCCTGCGCGACAGCCCGTGGCGCGACAACGGCGTCCTCCCGCTCTACCGCCCGACGGTGCTGTCGCGTGACATGCCGCTCTTCGAGGCGATGGAGACCCGCCGCTCGGTGCGCGCCTACAGCCCTGCCCCGATCACCGCGTGGGAGCTGGGCGAATTCCTCTACCGCACCATGCGGGTGCGCGCGCACGTAAAGAACGGCGACTATGAGGTCGCTTCGCGTCCCTACCCCAATGGCGGCGGCATCTACGAGCAGGAACTCTATGTCACCGTCGAGGCCTGCGCCGACTTGCAGCGCGGCTTCTATCATTACGACCCCGTGGCCCACGCGCTTTGCCCGATCAGCCCGCCGGATGCGGACATGTCCATGCTGATCGAGGAGGCGGTGAGCGCCACCGCCGGGCTTGGTCGGCCACAGATCCTCTTCACCATCGCCAGCCGCTTCGGTGGCTTCAACTGGAAGTACTCGGCCATGTGCTACGCCGCGCAGCTCAAGAACGTCGGGGCGATCTACCAGACCATGTACCTCGTCGCGACGGCAATGGGGCTCGGCGCCTGCGGTCTGGGACTCGGCAATGCCGACCGTTTCGCCCGGATGACCGGTCACGACTACGCCACCGAGGGCTCGATCGGGGAATTCATGATCGGCCGCCCGCTCTGACAGCCTGCCACGAAGGAGAAGACGACAATGGTTTCCTACACCGAAAGCCCGCTGCTCTCATCCCTTCGCGGCCGGGTCCCCGGCATTCCGTCCGAGGCCCGCCACGCGCTCTGCGACCAGCTCGAGATCGGCATGCGCGAGCTCTATACCCACCTGCCGCAGAAGATGTCGGCCTTCGGCATCGACCCGATCGCGCAGCTGCGCGCGCTCAGGGCCAGCCGCGAGGGCAATTTCACCCGTCGCATGCTGCGCATCATCAACGGGCTGAAGGATCGCCACACCACGCTGCGCATGCCACCGCCGTGGTCCGCGCTCGTGGCCTACGTGCCCTTCGTGATCGAGCGGGTCTACCACGACGACCTGCCTCATTACGTCGTCACCAAGCAGCTCTTCGGTTATGACGAGATCCCGGTCGGCGCCACCGTCACTCATTGGAACGGCACCCCGATTCACCTGCACATCAACGCGCTTGCGCGCGAGACGCAGGGCTCGAACTGGGCGGCGGCGCTGCGGCTGGCAATGGCGAACCTGACGATCCGTCCGCTGGCCTATGTGCTGATGCCCGGAGAAGACTGGGTGACGATCAACTACGTGGACCCCGACGGCACCGCCCGTGCCGTCTCGACGCCGTGGCGTTTCTATTCCACCGCCGCCGGGGCGCAGAGCCATGGCAGCGTGAAGGCGGGCGACGTTCCCGCCGCCGCGCTGACCGTCGGGCTCGATGAGCAGACGCTGCTGTCGAACAAGTTCCGCTCGATCGCGCAGAAGCCCCCCGAGAAGGCGCGCGAGGCGCTCACCACCGGCGGCATCCTGCGCTATGGCGTCGTGCATACGCCGAGCGGACGCAGCGGCTACCTGCGAATCTTCAGCTTCGAAGTGCCCGACCCGGGCGCCTTCCTCAAGAAACTCGCGGGCATCCTCGAAAACCTGCCGCAGGACCGGCTGGTCATCGACCTGCGCGGCAATCCCGGCGGCCAGATCCCCGCCGGTCAGGGGCTGGTCCGGATGCTGACCGCAAAGCCGCTCACCCCCGCCCCCATCGCCTTCCGCGCGACGCCCACGACGCTGGGCCTTGCCGCTGCCCCGGCCTTTCAGGAATGGCGCCGCTCGCTCGAGCTGCAGAGCGCGACCTCTAATGTCTGGGCGCAGGCCTTTCCCATCGCGCCCTACTACGACGACGTGCCGCCATATCGCTTTCCGGGCAAGGTCGCGATCATCATCGACGCGCTGTGCTACTCGACCACGGATTTCTTTTCGGCGGATTTTGCCGACAACGAAATCGGCCCGATCATCGGCATCGACGCCAGCACGGGCGCGGGCGGCGCCAATGTCTGGCCGTGGTCGGTGCTGGTGAACTACACGCGCTTTCTCGGGATTTCCGGCCCCGAGCCCCTGCCCTCGGGGTTCGACCTCAACATCTCGATGCGCCGCGCCTACCGAACCGGCGCGAGCGCCGGCCTGCCGATCGAGGATCTGGGGATCCGCGCGCAGATCCTGCACAAGCAGACCATGCGCGACCTGCTCGAGGACAATGTCGACCTGATCGCCTGCGCCGTCGCGAGCCTCGCCTGACCAGAATGAGGACGGGCCACCGGTCACGAAAAAAGGGGCGCCAGATTGGCGCCCCTTTCGGTGATCCTAAGGGGATCTCTGCCCGTACCGCCCGAAGGCGGCCTGCGCGATCACTGGTAGCTCTTGATCATCGCTTCGGCGCTGGCCGCGCGGTTTGCGGCGGTGTTTTCGTCCTGCACAGCCTGGTACACGGCCACGGCCTGCGCGTTGGTCAGATCGGCGACATCCGCCTCGGGGGCGATCTTCTCAAGAGCGGCGCGTGCGAAATCGCCGGTATTGAAGGTCTGGGCCGACGCGGCGCCCGAGAAGGCAGTGGCGGCGGCAAGAGCGGCGACGGTGAGGAATGCTGCGTTTTTCATGTCTAGGTCCTTTCGGTGTGTATTCGCACGGTTGTGCGAGAATTTTGTGTTCCGTGTCGTTCGGATGAGGGATATCTGCCCATCCGCCCCGGAAGTTTCAAATCACCGAAACGCTCACGTGCGCTCTCGAATTCGTGCGAGATCCGAACTCGTCCGCGAGCATACCGCAACAAACACTGCCGAATCCTCATACTTTTCGGAGCACACGAGACTTCGACAGGGCCGTTGCGTCGTGAAGCAGCATCGCGAACGGCACCCGAAAAGCAAGAAGCAGGCTGATTGTGCATAAACGCACGTTGTAAATCGAAATGGACCAAAGAGGTGGGCAAGACGCCCGGTTTCCCGACGCGTGGCGCTCCAACCCCAGCCGGCGCACGGGTTTGGCGGATGCCGCGGGCCGCGGCGCAAGACAGACCCGCCGGCCGGATCCCACAGGCGGTCCGCGCGCGAGGCCCGACCACAAATGCTGGCGGTCTGCGAAAACTCGTCCCGCACCCTGCGACCGGCATCCGATGCTGCGCAACGCCTGTTGATACCGGCGCGCACCGGCCTATCCTCCAGACAGCTGCCCTTCATCCGAAAGCGACCCCGCACGTGAACTGGAAAGACAAGCTGCGTCTTGGCACATCCCGCCCGGCGCCGGCACGACCGTCGGGCTATCAGGCCCTGATGGATCTCGTGGATGACGGCTTCTGCATCATCCAATTTATCGATGGCCCCGATGGGCCGCTCAGCGACTACGTTCATATCGAGTCCAACTCGGGCTACGAGCGGCACACCGGCATTCCCGGGATCGTCGGCAAGACGGTGTTCGACGTCTCGCCGCAGGACGGCGCCGAATGGGTCAAGATCTACCGTCGCGTGCTCGACACCGGCCAGCCGATCCGCTTCGAACGCCGCTTTGCCGAGATCGACCGCCATATCGAGGTCTCCGCCACGTTGGCGGACAGCGTCGAGCAGGGCCGGGTCGCCGTCCTGTTCCGCGACATCACCGAACGCAAACGCGCCGAAGAGGCGCTGCGCGACAGCGAGCAGCGCGCCACGCGCGACGCCCGCCATCTGGCCCGGGCTCTGTCGGCCGGGGCCATTCTCGGCACCTGGATCTGGGCTCTCGACACCGACCATTTCGAGCTCGACACCGGATTCTCGCAGGCGATGGGCCTCGACCCGGAGCAGCCCGCGTCGGATCTCACGCTCGAGATGATCGTGTCGAACGTCCACCCAAGCGACCGCCCCGCTCTGATGGAAGAGATCAACCGGGCGATCTCGGAACGGGCCGCAATCGCCTTCCAGTTCCGCGTGCGGCAGGCCGATGGCCAGTACCACTGGATCGAAACCAATGGCCGCCTCGAAGGCACGAGCCCGCGCATCTTCGCCGGCGTGCTGATGGATCTCGACGAGCGGCGCGCCATCCTCGCAGAGCGCGACCGCGCCACCGCCGAGCTGTTCCACCTCAACCAGACCCTCGAGCAGCGTGTCGCGGAACAGACCTCGAAGCTGATGGAACAGGAGGAGGCGTTGCGTCAGGCGCAGAAGATGGAGGCGGTCGGTCAGCTGACTGGCGGGCTGGCGCATGATTTCAACAACCTGCTGACCGCGATCGCGGGCTCGCTCGAGCTGATCACCAGCCGGCTCGACGAGGGCCGCACCGACGAGGCCCACCGCTTCGTCGAGGCGGCGCTGGCCTCGACCGAGCGGGCCGCCACGGTGACCCAGCGGCTGCTCGCCTTTTCCCGGCGCCAGTCACTCCTGCCGGCGCCCACCGATGTGCCGGCGCTGGTGCGCGGCATGGAGGATCTGGTGCGCCGCGCGATCGGACCGCAGGTCAGTGTGACGACCCGATTCGCCACCGACATGTGGCCCGCAATGGTCGACGGCAACCAGCTCGAGAACGCGCTGCTCAACATCTGCCTCAATGCCCGCGACGCGATGCCCGACGGCGGGCTGATCGAGATCGAGGCCGGCAATGAGACTTTCGACGCTGGAACCGAGCATCTGGCGGCCGGCGCCTACGTCAAGCTCTCGGTGCGTGACAGTGGCAGCGGCATGACCCCGGAACAGCTGGCAAAGGCTTTCGACCCTTATTTCACCACCAAGCCCAGCGGCAAGGGCACCGGGCTTGGCCTGTCGATGGTCTATGGCTTCGCCCGCCAGACCGGTGGCGCCGCGCTGATCCGCTCGCAGCTCGGCAAGGGCACCACGGTCGAGTTGTTCCTGCCGCGCTCCGAACAGGCGGTCGAGACCGCCGGGCCGCCGGCTGGCCTTGCCGATGCGCCTGAGGGCAGCGGCGCCACGATCCTCGTGGTCGATGACGAGGTTCTGGTCCGCATGGTGGTGGCGGAATCGCTGACCGATGCCGGGTTCAAGGTGCTCGAGGCGGGCACCGCGCGCGACGGGCTCGCGCTTCTGGAGGCGCATCCCGAGATCTCGGCGCTGCTCACCGATGTCGGCCTGCCCGGCGGCATGACCGGGCGCGAGCTGGCGCGGGCGGCGCGCGACGCGCACCCGGATCTCGGCATCATGTTCATGACCGGCTATGACGACGAGGCAAGCTCGGGCCCGGCGCTGGCCGGTGCCGAGGTGCTGCTCAAACCGTTTGCCTTCGACGTGATGGTGCGCCGGATGGTGGAATTGACGTCAGGGGCCTGAAGCCGCCGCCTCCGCTCGCCTCGATCAGCGCTCTTCCGATGCGACGCAGTCCGCCAGCCTGTCGCGCAGCGGCAGCACCGCGCCGAGCCGCGTGGCGAGCAGCGACATCCCCCCGAGCTTGCGCTGCAGGTAGAGCACGTCCATCGGCGGCTCGGGCGGGCAATAGCCCGCCTCGGCCAGCGCAATCCCGTCCGCGCGCAGCCGGTCCCGCAGGTCCCGGTCGGCGAAATCATAGGGCTCCGGCCCGCGCAGCGCATCGAAGAGCCGCCGCACCATGCCCGTGATGTCGGGTCCGAACCGATCCCCCGCCGCGACGATCCCGAGCTCGACGAGCGCACTCAGGATGGCATCGGGATCATCTTCGAGCCCGGCCTTCAGAAGCGCCCGTCCCTCCGAGACGACCTCCGCATCAAGGCTCCGGGCCGCCCCGAAATCGAGCAGGACGATGCGCCGGGTCTCCGGCTGATAGCGGTAATTGGCGAAATTGGGATCGCTCTGGGTCAGTCCGAACTGGAAGATCTCGCGCAGCGACAGGTCGATGAGCGCCGCGGCGACGCGATCACGCTCGGCCTGTGACGTCTCGGCAACCGCCTCGATCGGCTGGCCGTCGAGCCAGCTCATGCACAGCACCCGCGGCGTGCTCCAGTCTTCATGCCACTCCGGCAGCACAAAACCCGGCGCGTCTGCCAGCAACTCGGAGAAGCGGCGCATCTGCGCGCCCTCGCGGGCATAATCGGTTTCCTCGTGTAGCTGCCGCCGCGCCTCGTCGAGGTAGGGCGCCAGCTCGAACCCCTTCGGCAGCAGTCCCGACAGGTTCAGAAGCGCGCCGACATTGGTCACGTCGCTGTCGATGCTGCGCGCGACGCCAGGATATTGCACCTTGATCGCGACCTCGCGCCCGTCCTGAAGCTCGCCCCGGTGCACCTGACCGATACTGGCCGCCGCGACCGGACGCACGTCGAAGGTTCGAAACGCGCGACGCCAGCCCGGCCCCCACTGCCCGTCGAGCACGTCACGCAGCTGCTTCGGCGGCATGAAATCGGCCTGATCGCGCAGCCGCGCGAGGATCTCGGCCAGTTCGGGGGGCAGCACTTCGCCGCTGTCCATCGAGATCAGCTGGCCCATCTTCATCGCCGCGCCCCGCATCCGCGCCAGCTCGCTGGCCACGCGCGACAGGTTGCCGGGCGTCATCAGCAGGCGCCGCATCTCCGGGCGGCTGCCGCGACCGGCCTCACCCAAGGCGCCAAGGGCCATGTTGCCCGCGATACCAGCCGCCATGCCGCCCAGCCGCAGGGCGCGCCCGACCCGTCCAGACGGGATCGGCACCGGGCGCGACGGGGTCTTGTCGCCGCTCATGCCAGACCCGCCTCGTGCAGGATCCGCGGCATTCGCTTGCGCAGCTTGAAGAAACCGGCGGTCGCGTACGGCCAGACCAAGGCGTCCCACCCTCGCTGCCACTCGGCCAGCGCGATGCCCGCCGCCTCGAGCGGCGGTGTCGCCGCCGCGATCCAGTCGCGCAGCGGCCCCGTCGGGATGTAGGGCGTCACCACCTGCACCGCGCCAGCAGCCTGCGCCTGCCGCGCAAGCTCTGCCGGATCACCGGCATCGCGCCACTCGGCGGCAAGCCCGAACCGCGCCACGCTGTCGGCCAGCGCCGCTTCTTCGACCTCGCGGACCCTCGCCGCCACCTGCCCCGGCGAGCGCAGGGTGCTGGCCCGCAGGCAGAGCACACCGCGCAGGTCCAGCCGCTCCGGCGCGAAATCGGAGATCAGGCCATCCTCCTCGGTGAGCAGCAGAAGCGTCGGCACGCCCTCGCGCGGGGGCGTGATCTGGCGCAGCGGCAGTCGCTCGGGCAGCGGCGCGTCGAGCGGATCGGTGTCCTGCGCAAGCCGCTCCTCGGGCAGGCTCACCCGCCCCCGCGTGAACCGCGCGATGTTCGACGCCTGCGCCTCGTAATGCTTGCCCCGCGTGTGCAGCCCGGCCACCCAGCGCCAGCTGCAGGTGTTGGACGCCGGATCACCGTCGAGCAGGTGGCGCAGGAAGAAGTCCGCCCCAAGCCGCCACGGCAGGCCCAGCGTGAAAATCCAGATCGAGGCGAACCACATGCGGGCGTGATTGTGGAGATAGCCCGTCTGCACCAGCTCGGCGGCCCAGTCGTCGACCCCAGCGAGCCCGGTCCGCCCCGCGCAGACCCGGGCCACGCGATCCCGCAGGTCGGCATCCTCGTCGAGCGCCGCAAGATCGCGGCGCAGACCATCGCGGTAGTCGTCCCACACCTGCGGACGCTGCTCGAGCCAGCCCTTGAAGTAGCTGCGCCAGAGGACCTCTGAGACGAAGGTGCCCGCGCCATCGATGCCGTGGGTCTCGACCGCCGTCGAGATCACCTCTGGCTCGGTCACCAGCCGCCGCCGCAGGTAGGGCGAGAGACCGGAGACGAGGACATGCCCGCCGGCGCCGAGGTCAAACCCCCGCAGCTCGGCGTAGTCGCGTCCCATATGCGGCCGGAAGGCCTCAAGCCGCCGCAAGCCTGCCGCCCGTGTTGCCTCTGGCACCGTCATCCGGTCCTCCTCGTCGCTCTGAGCTGGAAAATGCGGCGCGCGGCGCGGCTTTCAAGCCTGCCGGTGACTGCGGACGGCGCCGCAGCAGGGCGTACGAGCCCGGTACGACCGCGCCTCTGCCTCAAACACCGGCAACCTGCGCTCGGGCAGGGGCCCGGAGCCGGCTTCTGCGCGCACTCCCGGAACCGATCTTTCGCCCCGTTCGTTGCGCCTGAAACCAAGAGGTCTAGCGATGAAACTGAATATTGACGGACGGCTCGCCGTGATCAGCGGCGCAGCTGGCGGGATCGGCTTAGCCACGGCCAGGGTGCTTGCCGAGGACGGCGCGCGCCTGTTCCTGACCGACACTTCCGAGGACGCGCTCGCCGAGGCGGCCGGCACGCTCGGCCACAGCGTGGTGGGCAGCTACGCCGCCGACCTGACCGATGACGACGCGGTCGCGGCGCTGACCGAGCGCATCGGCTGGAAGGGCGGCGCCGACATCCTCGTGCACATGGCCGGGATCACCGGCGCCAAGGGCGACCCGCTCGAGATGAGCAACGACGACTGGTTCGCCTGCTGGAACACCAACTTCATGTCCGCCGTGCGCATGACCAGAGCGCTGGTGCCGGGCATGGTCGAGAAGGGATGGGGCCGAGTGGTCTTCACGGTTTCGGAGAATGCCGTGCAGCCCTACCCGGACGAGGCTGTCTACAACGCCTCGAAGGCAGCATTGCTGAGCTACACCAAGGCCCTGTCGCTGCCCTACGGGCCCAAGGGTGTGCTGGTCAACGCGGTCATGCCCGCGTTCATCGAAAGCCCGATGACCGATGGCATGATGGACAAGCGCGCCGAGGCCCTCGGTGTCTCGAAGGATGACGCCATCAAGAGCTTCCTCGACGAGGAACGCCCCTATCTCTCGCTCAAACGCCGCGGACAGGCGGACGAGGTCGCGGCGGTGGCGGCGCTGCTCTGCTCGGACCGCGCGAGCTTTACCAACGGCTCGGCCTGGCGCGCGGATGGCGGCGCGGTCGCGGCCATAAACACCTGATATTCAATCCAAAGGATTCTCCCATGTCTGACGGACACATCCCCCATCTGCCCGAGCCGGAATATATCGATGACGGCTACAAGGGCGCCGGCAAGCTCACCGGCAAGCGGGTGCTGATTTCGGGCGGCGACAGCGGCATCGGTCGCGCCGCGGCGCTGCACATGGCCCGCGAAGGCGCGAAGGTCGCCATCATCTACCACTCTGCCGAAGACAAGGCGGAAGAGACTCGCAAGGGGCTCGAGGCCGAAGGCGCCGAGGCGCTGGTGATCCAGGGCGACACTGGCAAGAGCGCGGATTGCGATGCGGCGGTCGCGCGCGTCGTCGAGGCCTGGGGCGGCATCGACGTGCTGGTCAACAATGCCGGTTTCCAGAAGCCCTACCATACGCTGGACGAGGTCAGCGACGAGGAATGGCGGGCCCATTTCGATGTCAACATGGCCGGCATGTTCTTCCTGTCGCGCGCCGCGCTGCGGCATATGCCCGATGACGGCGCGATCGTGAACACCAGCTCGATCAATGCCTTTGTCGGCAACGATGCGCTGCTGCCCTACTCCGCCACCAAGGGTGCCATCACCACCTTTACCCGCTCGCTGGCCAAGCAGGTCATGGCGCGCGGCATCCGCGTGAACGAGGTGGCCCCAGGGCCGGTGGCCACCGACATCCAGTCGGTGTTCGAGGATTTCGACGAGGACAAGCTCAGGAACATGGCCGCCCCCATCGGGCGGGTCGGCCAGCCGCGCGAGCTTGGCCCGGCCTACGTTTTCCTCGCCTCGCGCGACGGCTCGTTCATCACCGGGCAGACCATCCACGTCAATGGCGGCATGATCGTCGGCGCGTGACGACGCGGGGCCCTAGGCCCCGACCCTTCGCCACGTCAGGAGCGCGTGAGCTCCGGCGCGGCGGTGCCGTCGGTCGCGACGGTCAGCGCCACCTGCGCGCCGCTCTGCGCGCGGGTCAGCGTGATCCTCTCCCCGTCCTGCGTCACGCTGCAGCTGCCGGTCACGAACAGCTCTGGCAGCACCCTGCGCAGATCGACCAACTCCTTCACAAGCGCCAGCTTGCGCGCGCCGAAGGCCGAAACGGGCGCGTCCGGATCAAGCGGGGCGCGGTTGTCCGGGTCGGTGAGCGCAAAGGTGCCGGTTTCGCTGCCCTGATAGATATCGGGCAGGCCGGGAACCATGAACCGCAGCGCAAGCTGGCTAAGCGACAGCGCCTCGCCGCGCGCGACAAGCGCCTCGAGCGCCGCCGGCGGCGCCTCGCGCCACGCCCCGATCAGCGCGCCCGCGAAGGCCGCCGCCCGGCTTTCGGCCTCTTCGTCCGGCGCGTGCCAATCGGTCAGCTCCTTGGCCTCGCGCAGCGCTTTCTCGAGATGCGCCGCGAGGCGCGCCTCGAGATCCTCGCGATCAGGCTCCCAGAGCGCGATGGCCGATTGCAGGATATACCAGCGCGTCGACTCGTCGGGCGGCTCGGGCGCGTCGAGCGTGTGGGCCTGCACCCAGAGCTCGGCCACCTCCGCCGGCAGATGGGTCATCGCGACAAGCCGCGCGCGGGCGTCCTCGGCCCGCTTGGTGTCATGGCTCGAGCCCAGCGACATGGCGCGTGGCCAGCGTGCCAGACGCGTCGTGCACCACGCCTCGAACGCCGGACCCGTGAGCGGGGCGGCATCGGGTTCGGAGCCGACCTCGGCCTCGGCGAGGCAACGGGTGTGGCGGTAGAAGGCGGTGTCCTCCTGCGCCTTGGCGACCACCGCGCCGGTGACCTGCTGGAAGCGGACAACGAACGCCGCGCCGATCTGTCCCCGCGGGGACAGCAAGATCTCGCGCAGCATATCAAGCGCAGCCTTGTCCGCCCCGGCGTCCGTGGCGATGGCGATGGTCTGGTCGAGCAGCGCCCGGTCCTCGTCAGAGGGACCATCCGCCGCGATGTAGCTCCGGTAGCGGGGAAAGGCCACGAGCATCTCGCGAAGCGCCGCGCGCAGGGTCTCTTCCGGCAGGGTCTGTCCGGCCTCTTCCAAAGCGGCCCCGGCCCGGCGCTGCATCTCGCGCAGCTCGGCGGCGAGATCGCCCGACAGGATCTGGTGCCGCGCGACGCGGCAGGCGGCCTCGTAATCGCCGCGCGCGCCGGTCACCCCGCGCCACATGGCGTCGAGCCGGTCCATGCCGGCCTCGTCGAGCAGCAACCGGGTGATGCGGTCATTGGCCTCGTAACCGGTGGTGCCCTCGACCGGCCAGTCGGGCATCTCCTCGTCACCGGTGAGGATCTTCTCGACCCACACAGGCACATTCGGCCCGACCTCGTCGCGCAGCCAGCCGAGATAGCCCGCCGGATCGGCAAGCCCGTCGACATGGTCAATCCGCAGGCCATCGGCCAGCCCGGCGCGCAGCAGCTCGAGCGGCAGGGCCATCATGGCGTCGAACACCGCGCGGTCCTCGACCCGCATCCCGATCAGGCTGGTGATGTTGAAGAACCGCCGGTGCGAGAGCTTGCGGCGCTCGCGCACCCAGTGGCGCAGCTGCCAGTGCTGGCGGCCGAGGATCTCGGTCACGCCGCCCTCCTCCGCGGTGCCCGGCGCCAGCGGCAGCCAGCCGCCCTCCCAGCGCACGCGCTGGGTCTCACGGTCGATCTCGAACGCGCCCGCCGCGATCATCTCGTCGCGCGGCTCGGGCAGGATCGGCAGGATCAGCCCGGCCTCCCAGTCGACGTCGAAATGCCGTGCATAGGGGCTGTCCGCGCCGTGGGTCAGCGCGTCGAGAAGCCACGGGTTCTCGACGCTGAGCACGGTGTGGTTCGGCACCAGATCGAGGATGATCCCGAGGCCCCGCGCCTGTGCCGCCGCGGCGAGCCGCTCGTAGCCCGCGCGCCCGCCGAGCACCGGGTCGATCTCGGCGGGGTTGGCGACATCGTAGCCGTGGGTCGAGCCGCTCTCGGCGGTGAAGATCGGCGAGAGATACAGGTGGCTCACACCGAGTCCGGCGATATACGGCAGCAGCTCCACGGCGCGGTCGAAATCGACGCCCTGACGCAGTTGCAGGCGGTAGCTGGCAACAAGAGGTCTCACGCGCGGAACTCCACTTCGATGGCAAAGGCCTCGGCTGTGGGATCGCCGAGGCGGAACTGCGGGGCGGCAAGCGGCGCGGCGCTGATCGCCGGGGCGCCAAGTGCCAAGAGCATGCGGATCTCGCCCGCAGCGAAGGACCAGCGGATCTCGAAAGCTTTGGGGCCGTGGCGCGTGACCTCGCCGAGCCCGGTCTTGCCAGAGCGCAGGAGCGGCACCACCTGCGCTGCGCGTAGGGCGAGCAGCTCGCGGGTGAGCTCGCGCCACGCCTCGGCATGAGAGGGCGGGTCCGAGGCGTAGGGTTTCGAGGCCTCGAAGGCCTCGGGGCCGGTCGGGTCGGGCATCCCCTCGAGATCGTAGCCGATGCCGCGCAACTCGGCAGAGCGCCCCTTGCGCACCGCCTCACGCGCATCCTCGTCGGGCGGATCACAGAAGAACAGGAAGGGCGTGTCGCGCCCCTCTTCCTCGCCCATGTAGAGCATCGGCAGGAACGGCATCAGCAAAAGCGCCGCGTGGCAGACCCGCGCCGAGGGCTCGCCGATCAGCGAGATCAGCCGCTCGCCATGGGCGCGGTTGCCGATCTGGTCATGGGTCTGGTTGGCGTTGACGAAGGCGGTCCACGGCAGGTGCCCGGCGGGTGCGCCGCGCGCCTCCTCGGGATGCGGCGCTCCTTCGTCGACCTGTCCGCGGGTCATCGCCAGCGCCAGATCGCCGAACGGATCGCGGGCGAAGCGGCTGTAATAGCCCTGCGTCTCGCCGGTCAGCGCGACGTGCAGCGCGTTGTGCCAGTCATCGTTCCACTCGGCGTCGAAGCCCTGCTCGCGCAGGTGCGGCAGGTTGCGCTCGTCCTCGGTGATCAGGTGAATGGGCCGGCCGAAATCCTGCGCGCGGATCTCCTGCGCCAGATCGCGGAGGAATTTCTGCTCCTGCCCGTCACGGATCTGGTGCACCGCGTCGAGGCGGAACCCGTCGAGCCGGTATTCGGTCAGCCAGCCAAGCGCCGCCTCGCGGAAGAAGCTCTGCACCTCAGGGCGCTCGAAGGCGATGCCGTCGCCCCAGGGCGTCGGGCGCTGGTTGAAGAAGTCGGGCGCGTAGCCCGGCAGGAAATTTCCGAACGGGCCGAAATGGTTCATCACCAGATCCAGCAGCACCATCATGCCATGGCGCTGCGCGGTGGCAATGAGCCGGCGCAGATCGTCGGGCGCGCCATAGGGCGCGTGGGGTGCGCGCACCAGCACGCCGTCATAGCCCCAGCCGTGATGCCCGCCGAACTGGCCCACGGGCATGATCTCGACCGCGGTGATACCGAGCGCGGCAAGCTCGGGCAGGCGCGCGGTGGCGGCGGCAAAGGTGCCCTCCGCGGTGAAGGTGCCAATGTGCAGCTCGAAGATCGCGGCCTCCTCGAGCGGGCGGCCCGGCCAAGGCGCGCCCCAGTCGAAGCCGGCGGGGTCGACGGTGACCGAGGCGCCCTCGACCCCGCCGCGCTGCGCGCGCGAGGCCGGATCGGGCCGCTCATGCCCGTCGATGCGGAAGAGATAGCCCTGTCCCGCGCCGGCCGGCAGACGCGCCCGCCAGAAGCCGTCCTTGCCGCCGGTCATCGGATGCGCATCGCCATCGAGCAGCAGCTGCACGCTGCCCGCCGCCGGGGCCCAGATGTTGAACGACCACGTCCCGTCGCCGCAGGGCTGCGCGCCCCAGTCGCAAGATCGGCTCATGCCGCCCCCTTATCGTTCAGGAATTGTTAACTTCTTTACGGCCAGCCGCGGGATCGTCGCGCGCCCCGGAAGACGGTCTGGCGGCGCGGCTGAGGGTCTTTTCATATGGTCAGGCCCTGTCGGAAGCGGATGTCGGTCTGGTCGGCCACGCAAGATACCCACCGGCAAGCCTTGCGCAGCCCGTCGCCTAACGCCACGCGGCGGCCCGAAGTTCCCAAGCTCCCGGCCTGTCGCGACGGTCGGTTCAGGGCGCCCGTCTCAGGGCGTTGCCGTTCAGCGCACCCCGTCCAGCGCCATGACGCAGAGCCCCGCGATGATCAGGCACAATCCCAGCAGTTTCGGCAGCGTCAGCGCCTCGCCGAGGAACACCACGCCGGCCCCTACCACCATGACGAAACTCATCGACACGAAGGGATAGGCCAGCGAAAGATCCACTCGCCGCAGCGCGAAGAGCCAGAGCACCGTGCCGATGCCGTAGAACGCCAGCCCGCCCAGCACCCACGGCGAGAACAGCAGCGCCGCCGCCTTGCCCAGCACGCCGGCGCCGTCGGCGAAGCTCACGCGGGTCACGCCGGCCTTGAAACAGGTCTGCCCGAGCGCCGACAGCGCGACCGAGACGAAGATCAGCGCGAAACCGAGAAACGTCATTGAATCATGGGCTCCATGGTCAGGTAGCGCGCGGCGACCACCAGCAGCACGGTGGTGGCAAGGGTCAGCTGGCTGATCCGGTCGGTGACCGCGAAGATCACCGGGTCGTCGCCGATCTTGCCCCGGCAGGCCCACATCCAAGTGCGGTAGATCCAGAACATCATCAGCGGCAGTACCAGCCAGAGCAGGTCGGCGGCACCATAGGTCTGGCTGGCGGTGGCGCTCGACATGTACTGCGCCAGCGTCAGCATCGCCGCCGCCGCATTGGCGATGCCAAAGGCACGCACCGTCGAGAGCTCGGCGCCCCAGTAGTTGCGGCTCGGCAGCTTGGTCGCCTCCTCCACCCTCTCGAGCTCGATGGCGCGCTTGAGATAGGCGAGGCTGACGAAGAAGAACAGCGAGAAGGTCAGCAGCCACGAGCTGACGGCGATGCCGCAGGCCGCCGCTCCGGCGACGATGCGCAACGTGTAGAGCATCCCCAGAACGATGGTGTCGATGGTCGAGAAGCGCTTCAGAACGAAGGAATAGGCGGTGGTCATCGCGAGGTAGACCAGCAGGATTGCGCCGAATTTCGGCGGCAGCGTGGCGAAGGCCAGAAGCAGCGCCAGCGTGGCCAGCCCAAGCGCGGCCCCCGCCCCCTCAACCGGCAACACCGCGCCCGAGGCGAAGGGGCGGTTGCGCTTGGTGCGATGGCGGCGATCGGCCTCGATATCGACGAGATCGTTGGCGAGGTAGACCGACGAGGCGAGGATCGAGACGCAGACGAAGGCCATCAGCGCCGCGAGCAGCATCCCCGCATGACCGTACTGGTGCGACAGCAGCAGCGGTACGAAGACCAGCACGTTCTTGGACCATTGATGCGGCCGCATCGCCTTCCATAGACCGCGCACCAGCGAGCCGTTGCCCTCAGAGACCAGCGTTGCCCGGTCTCCGGTCCGGCGCCGCGCTTCTTCCACGGCGCCAGAAGGCGCCACGAAGCCCGCCCAGCCGGCGGCGTCCCAGATCGGGATGTCGGCGCGGCTGTCACCGAGATATTCGAAGGGCTCGCCGCCGGCGTCGGCCCGGATCACCTCGAGCTTGGCGGCACCCTTGAGGTTGTTGCCCGGCTCCGAGGCCAGAATGCCATCGAAGAGCGCGAGATGCGCGGAGACGGCCTCGGCAACGCGGCGGTCGGCGGCGGTGGCAAGGATCACCCGGCGGCCCTGCTCGCGGGCCTGCCGCAGATAGGACAGAACGTCGTCGTTGTAGGGCAGCAGCTCGGCCCGGAACCCCGCCTCGTCCCAGAGCGCGTGCTTGATCCCGGATCGCCCGTCCTGTCGCGCGGCGCGAAGGATGCCCGTCCAACGCGACGGTGTCTTCAGCGACTCGAGCAGAAGCTCCTGCGCGGCATCGGTGCGGATGAGCGTCCCGTCGAGATCGACATAGAGCGGCGTGTCGGCACCGGGCGACGCGGAGGCCTGAGACGGGAGCGCAGCGTTCATCGGGTTTCCCCCTGTTCCCCGGTACAGTCCGATCTGGCCTTGGCCATTCGTGCGCGTCTCGGGACAATACATACAAAAACTGTTTCGAATTGAGGCTCTGTGGTATTTGACTGGTCCCAGGTAGGGCCAGGGATCATGGGTATGAGTATAACGGGCCAGAAGTGGGTCGGAACTGTGTCGGTTCTCGTTCTTTTCACCGTTGCATTTCTGCTGCGGGCGGTTGGGGCGGATTACGGCTATTTCCACGGCGACGAACGCATCAACGAGGCGGCGAAGGTGCTCACCGGGCAACTGGTGCCCGAGCAGCATTTCTATCCGCCCCTGATCAATTACCTCAACGCCATCGGATTGGCCGGGCTGTTCGGCCTCGGGCAGGTGCTTGACTGGTGGTCGGGTCCGAGCGGATTCCGCGCCCAGTATTTCGAGGATGCGACGCCGTTCTATGTCACCGCACGGCTGCTGACCGCCGCCACCGGCGCGCTGCTCGCGCCGCTGTTCTACGGCATTGCCCGTCACTCCGGGCTTGCCCACGACCGCGCCTTCGCGGTCGGGCTGGTTGGGGCGCTCTTTCCTCTCGGGGTCTTCATGTCGAACATCGCCAAGGGCGACGTGGCGCTGGCCACCGCCCTGATCGCGACGATCTGGGCCACTCTGGTGCGTTTCGACACCCCGCGCCCGGGGCGCTGGGACGTGATCGTGGCGCTGATGGCGGTGCTGACCGTCAGTTTCAAGCAATCCGGCGTCCTGATCCTCGCGCCGCTGGCGCTGGGATACTGGCTCCTGATCGCTCGGAGCGAGGGCGGCCGGGCCTGTGCCGCCTCGGTCGGGCGCATCCTGCTCACCGCCGCGATCGCATGGCCGATCCTCAATATCGGCCTGGTGCTCGATTTCGCCAGCTTCCTCGAGTTCCAGAAGATCCAGGCGGTGATGTCGGTCACCGGCGACGCAGACCGCACGGTGGGTCTTGTGACCCTGCTCGACCGGCTCGCAACGCCGGTGCTGGGGCTCAACCCGGTCTGGCTGGTCGCAGCGCTGCTGGCCCCGCTGGCGCTGCTGCTGCCGGGCGTCAGGCTCGACCACAAACCGCTGCTCATCGTGGTCTGGATCGCACTGGTGCTGGCCACAGTCGGCACCGCGCGGCTGGTGGGATCGCGCCAGCCCGAGCATCTCTGGATCGCCAATTTCGCCGGCCTTGCGCTGCTCGCCGCGCTGGCACTCGCGGGGCTCAGTGCCGCGCCGCAGCCGGTGCTGCGCTTTGGCGCCACGGCGGCGCTGGCGGTTGGACTCGTGCTCAGCGCCTCGAACGCCGCGATCCCGCTGCGGCAGGCCAACGCCCCCGCGATCCGCGAGGAGGTCGACACCCGCATCGCGCGTGATTACGCCGATGAGCGCATCATGACCATGCTCGAGACCAACCTGCCCAAGCGCATGGAGGCGCAGGCCATGGAGCACGCGCGCTGGGACCGGTTGGCGGCGAAGTACGACGTGGTGATGCCCGAGCTCAGCGAAGAGCGCCTCGTGCGCGAGAACGTGCCCGGCGCGGTGTTCTACATCGGGATGCCGACGGTGATGTACGGCCTCGAAGGCGTCGACGAGGACGCTGAAGATTACGTGGTCCAGGCCCACGCCTGGCCACCGCAGCGCGAGGAGTGGCAGCTCGATTACTGGCTTGATCAGGGTTTCTCGGTCTTCGTCGTCAAGAACCTGCCGTACATGCGCGACGAAGTGCCTTCTGATCTGATGCGGGGCTTCTTTGCGGACATGGAGGCGCGCTGCGTGCTCGATGCCGAGTTCAGCGCCCGCAAGCCCCTGTATCTCGAACGCGATGTCAGCATCTTCCGGTGTCCGCAGCATGGAACAGTCGCCGAAAGTTAACGCCGGTCGTCCGGCTTTCCCGGGCGGAAGCGCCCCCCTGCGCTCCGCTCATGAACCACCGCGTCGGACGATGGCGCGGCGGCCCCCTGGCGCATGCGCCACTCCTGCAAGACGGATATGGCGTCAGCCTCCCTGCCCCCTCGACCGGCCGCCGCCGCGCCCCTCGCGACGTGCCACCCGGCCTCCCTGTCGTCGGCCTGTCTGATGTCCAACGGCGACGTGACCCGGCTCGACCAGCTGACCGGCCTGCGCTTCATCGCGGCCCTGCTGGTCTTTCTCAGTCACGTGCCATGGCCCTCGGCGCCAGACTGGCTTCAGACGATGCTCGCGCAGGGCTTTGTCGGGGTCTCGTTCTTCTTCGTGCTGTCGGGCTTCGTGCTGTCGCACTCCTATGCCACCCGCATCACCTGCGGTGACATGACCTACGGCCGCTTCATGGCGCTGCGCCTCGCGCGGCTCTCCCCGCTGCACCTCGCCACCGCACTGCCCTATGTGCTGGTCGGGATCTGGCGCAGCAACCTTACCGCCCCGGTGGCGCTGCTCAACCTGAGTTTCTTGCAATCCTGGGTGCCGGATTCGACCTACTACCTCTCGCTCAACGCGCCGTCATGGTCGCTTTCGAACGAGATGTTCTTTTACCTGTGCTTCTTTCCGCTCTGTTTCGTCGCCGCCCCGAGGCGCTGGCTGCTGACCGCGCTTCTGGCAATGTCCATTGCGGCCTGCGCGGCCTATGCGGTCACGCATTACAACAGCGTCATCCTCGTCGGAGAGCGCACCGTGGGACACTGGGTGTTCTACATCTTCCCGGGGTTTCGCCTGCTCGAGTTCCTCGCCGGCATGGCCCTCTACGACCTCTGGCGACGGGGGCTGCGCCTGCCACGGAGCGCGCTGCCGCTTGCCTGGGCGCTGCTCTTCGCAGCGATGTTCGTGGCCGACCGCATCCCCGAGGCGGTGCGCATGTCGCTGTTCTTCCTGCCGGTGGTGACACTGCTGCTCTATGTCCATCTCGACCGCGCCCCAGCGCTTTGCCGCATCCTGTCGGGGCGGGCGATGGTGCTGCTCGGAGAGGCGTCCTTCGCGTTCTACATGATCCATCAGCCCGCGATCCGGATCTGCAACCGGCTGATCGGCGACCTGCCCCACCGCGATCTCTTCGTCGCGGCAGCGGCGTTCGCGCTGGCCATCGTCGCCTCTCTGGTGCTGTTCATCTATTTCGAACGCCCCGCCGAACGGGGCCTGAAAGCCTGGGTCAACCGGCAGACATCCCGGCAGCGCCGCCCGGCGGAGTGACCCGGCCCCTCGGCACGCTGCAACATGCGCCCGGGCGGGATCAGCCGCGCGGGCCAGGGCGGCGGCGCGTCACGACACCTCTTGCTTGCAGCCCGGCTGCGTGACGCCGCAGGACAGCACACCGCGCGCCTCGAGTGCGCGCAGCTGGGAGTCGCTATAACCCAGCCCCTCGCGCAGCACCTCTGCCGTGTCCGCGCCCAGCAGCGAGGGCGGCGTCGCAGGCGAGGGCCCCTCGCCGTCGAACAGGATCGGCCCGCGCACCAGCCGCAGCGCGCCGGCCTCCGGGTGGTCGACCTCCTCGATCAGCCCATGCGCCGCTACGTGCTCCTGCTCCAGCGCCTCGCCGATCGACAGGATCGGAGCGTTGGGCACGTCGAACTCGGTCAGCCGCGCGAGCCAGTAGGCGGTGCCCTCCCCCGCCATCGCCTCGTGGATCAGCGGCTCGAGCGCGCCGCGGTTCGCCAGACGTGCCTCGTAGGCGGCAAAGCGCGGATCGTCGATCAGGTCGGCCCGGCCGATGCAACGGGCAAAATTGTGCCAGAAGCGCTCAGTCAGGCAGGCCACGATGACGTGACCGTCGGCGGTGGGATAGGAGCCATAGGGCACGATGCTGGGATGCTGGGTGCCCACGGGCTGCGGGCTCTCGCCGCTGACGAAGTAGATCTGCGAGAGGTAGCCTTGCAGCGCGATCATGCTGTCGAGCATCGCCACCTCGACGTGCCGCCCCTGCCCGGTCGCGTTGCGTTCGTGGAGGGCGGCGAGCAGCCCGAAGAGCGAGAAGATGCTGCCCGCCATGTCGCCCAGTGGAATGCCGAGCTTGTTCGGTGCCTGCCCCGGCTCGCGGTTGACGCTCATGACGCCGGACAGCGCCTGCGCCACGATATCGAAGGCGGGCTTGTCGCTGTGCGGGCTGTTCGCGCCGAACCCGGTGATCGAACAGTAGATCAGCGCCTCGTGGCCGTCGCGCAGGGTCTCGTATCCGAGGCCCAGCCGATCCATGACGCCGGGGCGGAAGTTTTCCAGCACGATGTCGCAGGTCGCCGCAAGCTCGCGCGCGATGCGCAGGCCATCCTCGGACTTGAGATCGAGCGCGAGGCTCTTCTTGCTGCGATTGAGCGCGATGTAATAATGGCTCAGCCCGCCCTGGAAGGGCGGGAAGTTCCGGGTGTCGTCGCCGTTGCCCATGGGCTCGATCTTGATGATCTCGGCTCCGAGATCGGCGAGCACCATGCTGGCATAGGGCCCCGAGAGGATGCGCGAGAAATCGAGCACACGGATGCCGGCAAGCGGACCCCGGCGCATCTGCGTCTGGCTGTCGGTCATGTGCTCTGTCCCGTCTTGGCTGTGCGTTTCAGGATCGCCGAGGCCGCCGCCACCGGCGCTCCGCCGGCACTCACGCTTGCATCGACGAAGAGCAGAGAGCGCGTCGCATGGCGCAGGCTGGCGCGGGTGGCGAGGAAATCCCCGGCGCGCGCCGCGCCGAGAAACCGGGTGTCCATCTGCACCGTGACCGTCGGCTGCCGGTCGCAGGCGTTCCACGCAACAATCGCCACCGCCTGATCGAGCAGGCTGGTCAGCACGCCGCCATGCACCAGCCCGAGCGGGTTCAGGTGCCGTGCCTCTGCCTGCATCGCGTAGACCTCCACCTCGCCGCGCTCCAGCGGACGCAAGAGCGGCCCGATCTCGTTGATGAACCCTTTGACATTGATCGGTTTCCAGCCCTCGGGACTGACCTCCTCCTCACGCATCTCTGCTCCCCTTCTAGTTCCCTGCGTCGATCTGCAAATCCTGGACCTCGTCGCGCATGGCGCACATGGCCTGCGCCAACTTCGGGATCTCGCGGTCCTCCAGCCGCTCCGAGATCCCGATGGCGACGAGCGAGCGGATCATCCGCCCGCCCGGCCCGAATACCGGCACGGCGATCACCGTGACCCCCGAGATATAGCTCCCCCGGTCCAGAGCGTAGCCGCGGCGGCGCGCCTCGGCCACCTCTTCGAGCCAGTGCTCGAAGCTTGGCGGGTGGTCCCAGACCAGCTTGTCGAAGCGGGCGCGCAGGCTCTCCGGGTCGGGCACGTTATGCGCCGCGAAGAGACGGCCGGTGGCGCTGATCAGCGCCGGGAAGCGGCTGCCGAGGTCCACCTGAAGCCGGAACGGCATGCTCGATTGCGACAGTGCCACGACGATCATCTGCGCCGGCTCCGCGAATTGCGTGGCGATGCTGGTGACCCCGAAGGCCTGCGACAGCTCCGACAGCTTCGGCTGGATCAGCACCGAGAAGGTGTTGCGCTGAAGCGCCGAGCGGGCGAGCGGCAGGATGCCCACGCCGATCGAATAGCGCTTGGTGGCCGAATCGAAATCCACCAGCCCCTCGTCCTGCAACACCCGCAGGATGTGCAGGCAGGTGCTTGGCACCAGCTCGAGCTCGCGCGCCATCGGGTTGACCCCCACGGGCTCGGCCGAACGGGCCAGAAACCTCAATATCGCAAGGGCGCGCGTCACTGCGGGAACCGCCCGCTTGCTGCCTGATGATGCCTGTTCCGTGGTCATGTCCATCCTCGGTTTCGCCAGATTTCATTGCCTCTATACAATAATAATAGCGTATTGACAATGATTGCCTGCGATCCCTACCGTTGTCAACGAACCGGACGCAGCGCCCTGAGCCAGCCCGGACCGCGACCTAGGAGGCACGACCAGATGACCAGCCTTGTGGACTTCACGTCCTACGCCGATGCCCAGACGCACTACTCCAAGGACCGGCTGTGGGAGCTGTTCGACGGCACGCGGGAGCGCTTCAATATCGCCCACGAGTGCATCGACCGGCACGTGAAGGGCGACGCGGTGGCGCTGCGGGTGGCCCATGCGGATGGCCGCGACGAGGTCATGTCCTTCGAGGAGCTGTCACGCCGCTCGTCGCAGATCGCGCATTACCTCGCCGGCAGGGGCGTCGCGAAGGGCGACCGCATCGCGGTGATGATCGAGCCGTCGCTGGCCTTCTACTGCGCGCTCTTCGGGGTGATCAAAGCCGGCGCGGTGGCGGTGCCGATGTTCTCGCTCTTCGGTCCCGACGGCATCCGCCTGCGGGTCGGCGATTGCCGTCCGAAGATCTTCTTCACCAATGCCGAGAAGGCGCCCGAGGCGATCGAGGGCGGCGCGCAAAACGTGACCGTCGTCGACGATGACTTCCTGTCGGAACTCGACGCCCTGCCCACCCGCTTCAACTGGGACACCGCCGGCAGCGATCTCGCGGTGTTGCAATACACCTCCGGCACCACCCGCGCGCTGCCGGCGGCAGTGCAGCACTCGCACCAGTCGATCGTCACGCTGATGGTCGCCGCGCTCTATGCCACCGGCATCCGCCCCGGCGACCGCTTCTTCTGCCCGTCCTCGCCGGCCTGGGGCCACGGGCTCTGGCACGGCACGCTGGCGCCGCTGGCCATGGGGGTGTCGACCGGCACGTTCAGCGGAAAGTTCGATCCCGTCCGACTACTGAAGGCGCTGCAGGATTTCGGCATCACCAACCTCACCGCCGCCGCCACCCATTACCGCATGATGCGCAATTCCGGTCAGGCCGAGCGCTTCACCTACCAGTTCGACAAGCTCTCGTTCACCGGCGAGCCCATCGACAGCGAGACCGCCGCCTATGTCGAACGCGTCTTCGGCACCAAGGTGCGGTCGATGTATGGCACCACGGAGATCGGCGTGATCATCGCCAACTATCCCGGCGCCGACGATCTCGAGGTGCGCGACGGTGCCATGGGCAAGGCGGTGCCGGGCGTCGAGGTCGAGGTGCAGCGCGCCGATGGCAGCCCCGCGGCGCCGGGCGAGACCGGCGAGCTGATGGTGAGGAAGCGCGGCCAGTGGTTCCCGACCAAGGATCTCGGGCGGGTCGACGAGGACGGCTATTTCTACCACGGCGGCCGGGCCGATGACGTGATCATCTCGGCCGGCTGGACCATCGGCGCGGTCGAGGTCGAGGACGCCGTCCTGAGCCACCCGGCGGTGGCCGAATGCGGCGTGATCGGCGCGCCCGATCCGGTGCGCGGCCTCGTCGTCAAGGCCCACATCATTCTTAAGCACGCCGCGCCCCCGTCAGGCGCCGAGGCCGACGCGCTGGTGCAGGACATCCAGGACCACGTCCGCGCCCGGCTCGCCCGCCACGAATACCCCCGCCAGATCGTCTTCGTCAGCGAGCTGCCGAAGACCCCCGCCGGCAAGGTCAACCGCAAGATCCTGCGCGACCGCGAGGCCGAGGCATTCGAGACCGCGGAGTGATCCGCCCCGCCACAGACGTTCGAGGAGAGACGTAAATGAACGACATGACCCAGAGGAAATTCCCTAAGATCACCCAGGAGGGGCTCGACGACCTGCGCCAGCGCGTTGGCGTGAAGATCGAGAAGACGGTGGAGCCGTGGTGCTACGAGGCGACACGCGACAACATCCGTCACTATGCCCATGGCATCGGCGACGACAATCCGCTCTGGTGCGACCCGGACTATGCCGCGGGCACCAGGCATGGCGACGTGATCGCTCTGCCGAGCTTTCTGTTTGCCACCAACCGCATCATCTCCGGCTATGTCGGGGGGCTGCCGGGGGTGCACGCCATGTGGTCTGGCGCGAACTGGAACTGGCACAAGACGATCACCCGGAACATGGCATTCCGCACCGAAGCCTATCTCAAGGATCTGATCGAGCACGAGACCCGCTTTGCCGGCCGTGCCGTGCAGCAGATCTACCACGTCGATTTCTACGACGCGGCGACCGGCGATCTGGTGGCCGATGCCGACAGCTGGTGCTTCCGCACCGACCGCGACCAGGCGCGCGAGAACGGCACCAAGTACACCGAGGCCAAGGCCAAGGGTCGCAAGGTCTGGACCCAGGAAGAGCTCGACAGCTACTACAAGTATTACGAGCAGGAGACGGTGCGCGGCGCCGAGACCCGCTACTGGGATGACCTGGCCGAGGGCGAGGAGTTGCCCACCATGGTGAAGGGCCCGATGACGGCCACCGGCTTCATCGCCTACGCCCAGGGCTGGGGCGGCCTCTACATCCGCGCCAACAAGCTGGCATGGCAGCTGCAGCAGAAGCACCCGAGCGCCGGCCCGAAGAACAAGTTCGGCATTCCCGACTGCCCCGAGCGGGTGCATTGGGAAGAGGAGTTCGCGCTCGAGGTCGGCGCCCCCGGCGCCTATGACTACGGCCCCGAGCGGACCTCGTGGCTGACGCATCAGATCACCAACTGGATGGGCGATGACGGCTTTCTGCGGCAGGCCAAGTGCCAGGTCCGCCGGCACAACCCCGAAGGCGACATCATTCTGATCCACGGCACCGTGGTGCGGAAATTCGAAGAGGACGGCCGCTTCCTGCTGGAGATCCAGCAACGCGCGGAGCAGCAGGACGGAGAGCTCTCGGCCATGGGCTCGGCGATCGTCGAACTGCCGAAGCGCTGAGCGCCCGTCCATCACGCAGCGGCTAGGGAGGAGCGCCGATGCTTGAGACCGGACTGAGAAAACTCGAGGACATCCTGCACATCGCGGGGTGCCTCTGCCTGGTGCTGGTCGCCGGGCTGATCAACCTCGACATCCTGTTACGGCTGTTCGCCAACCGCCCGGTCCAGATCCAGTTCGAGCTGACCGAGCTGTTCCTGATGCCGGCGCTGGCCTGCCTGTCGCTGTCGCGGGTGTTCCGCGACGGCGGCCACCTGGCGCTCGAGCTCACGCCCGAGCGGATGCCTGGCCCCTTCGGCGCGGTGGTGGCGCGGCTTCGGTTGCTGCTGCCGGCGCTGTTCTTCGGCGCGGTGACGGTGATGTCGGGCGAGTTCGCCCTAGACGCGATCCTGCAAGGAGACGTGGAATACGGGGTGGTCGACTGGCCCCTCGGCTGGGCCTACGCCGTCGTCCCGCTGGGATGCGGCGTGCTGGTTCTGAGACTGCTGCACGACGCGCTGAGGAGACGCGAACCGGCAGACCTGTGATGATTTCTCAAGGGAGGAGAGACACCATGACGACCAAGACCCGGATGATCGCGGTGCTGGGCACCGCTCTGACCCTCGCGGCGGCGCCGCTTGCGGCGGAAACCCTGCGGCTGGGCGATTTCCAGTCGACCACGCATATCGTGTCGGTCGAGGGCACGACGAAATGGATGGCGGCGGTGGAGGAGGCCACCGGCGGAGAGATCGGCTTCGAGCATTTTCCCTCGCAGCAGGCGGCCAAGTCCAAGGCGCAGCTCGACGCGGTGAACAACGGCATTCTCGACGCCGCCCTTCTGGGCACGCCCTACCACGCCGACGTGCTGCCGCTGAACTCGGTGGTGGCGCTGCCGGGCTATTACGGCTCGGCCGCCGAGGGCACCCAGGCATTGCAGACCATGCTCGAGGCCGGCCCGCTGCGCGACGAGTTCCTCGCCGCCGGCGTCACGCCGGTCTTCGGCTTCGTGCTGCCGCCCTACCAGGTGCTGGCCAAGACGCGCCTCGGGATGCCCGCCGACTGGGCGTCGCAGGACATCCGCACCTCCGGCTCGACCCAGGCGATGACCGCACGCAGCCTCGGCGGGGTCGGCATCTCGATCCCGGGCCCCGAGGTCTATACCGCGGTCGAGCGTGGCCGGCTCGACGCGGTGCTTTTCCCGCTCGCCTCGGTGCCGGGCTACAAGCTCAACGAGGTGGTCAGTCACATCTCGACCAACGGCTCCTTCGGTGGCTACAGCTTCGTCATGGTGATCCGCAGTGACCTGTTCGACGGGCTGCCCGCCGACACGCAAGCCAAGCTGGTCAGCCTTGGCGCCGAGACCGCGGCGCACGTGGCTCAGGCGCAGGACGCCTCGGTCGCCGGGCTGATCGAGGAGTGGAAGGCCGAGGGCATCGACACCTACAGCTTCTCGGCAGAAGAGCTTGCCGCCGTGACCGAGGCGACCGGCGCCGTCAGCACCGACTGGGTCGAGCGCATCGACAATGACGGCGCGATCTCGGTGCTCGAGACCTACAGCGAACTCACCGGCAACTGAGCCGCAGCTGAAGACCATCCCGGGGCAGCCGCGATCATCGCGCGGCTGCCCGCCCCTCAAGACGCGCACGGACCCTTCATGCTGACCTTCTTCGCCATCCTGCTGCTGCTCGCCACCCTGATGGTGTTCCGCGTGCCGATCGCCTTCGCCATGGGCATTGCCGGCACCGCCGGGCTCGCCGCGCAACTCGGCATGCGCCCGGCGCTGGCGGTGCTCGAACGCACCTTCTTTGACACCTCCGCGTCGTTCATCCTCGTGGCGATCCCGCTCTTCATCCTGATGGCAGAGCTGCTGACCGCCGGAGATGTCACGCGCCGCGCCATCATCGCCTGCCAGCGCTGGATCGGCCACGTGAAGGGCGGCCTCGCCATCGCCACCGTCGCGGCCTCGGTGATCCTTGCCGCGCTGGTCGGCAGCTCGACCGCGTCGACCGCGGCGATGGCGGCCTCGGCCTTCCCGGAGATGCGCGCCCACAGGTATTCAGACCGCCTCGCCGCGGCGGTGGTCAGCGTCGGCGGCACGCTCGCCGTGGTGGTGCCACCCTCGATCGTGCTGGTGGTCTACGGCGTGCTGACCGAGACCTCGATCGGCAAGCTCTTCATCGCCGGCATCGTGCCGGGCTTCCTGACCGCCGCCGGCCTCGCGCTGGTGATCAAGATCATCGCCCAGACCACCGACCAGGCCCCGAAGGGCGATCCGTTCGAGCTGAAGGGCGCGCTGCGCCAGAGCGTGCACGTGATCCCGATGGTTGTGCTGCTTCTGGCGGTGATCGGCGCGATCTATGGCGGGCTGGCCTCACCCTCGGAGGCGGCGGCGCTCGGGGTGATGGGCTCGCTCATCATCGTCATGCTTCAGCGCACGCTCAGCTTCGTGCAGTTTGGCACCTCGGTCAGCCGCGCGATCCGTGCCACGGTGATGATCGTGGCCATCGTGGCCTGCTCGGCGATCTTCTCGAACTACCTCGCCTTCACCCGCATCACCCACGCGATGCTCGAGTTCGTCGCCACCACCGAGATGCCGCGCGAGCTGATCATGGCGATCATCATCCTCGTGCTGCTGGTGATGGGCATGTTCATGGACCAGCTCGCGATCCTGTCGCTGGCCATGCCACTGGCCTTCCCGACCGCCATGGCAATGGGCTACGATCCGGTCTGGTTCGGCATCGTGGTGACCAAGACCGTCGAGATCGGCTTGCTGACGCCGCCTCTGGGGCTCAACGCCTATGTCGCCGCGGCGCAGACCCGGGTGCCGCTCGGCACGATCTTTCGCGGCATCCTGCCCTTCCTCGGCATGGAGATCGTCGTGCTGGCCCTGCTGCTCTCGTTCCCGCAGATCACCCTTTTCCTGCCGGAGCTGATGATGTCGCGCTGAGCCGGCCCGCGCCGGCACGCCGGGGGCAGGCGCCGCGTGGGGACGCGCGGCGCCTTTTTCCGTTTCCAAGGTTCACAATCCCGCGCGAACTGCCCATATATCGCGCGATACCGCCGCCCTCGGAAAGGCGCGGCGACAGGAGGAAGGACCACAGGTGCAGAAGCTCGATTTGCCGGAGCGCCCGGACTGGCGCGACAAGGCCGCCGACCAGGGCTTCACCTTTGCCGACATGCATGGCGAGCCCTACTGGGACGAGGCTTCGGCCTATTGCTTCTCGCTGGCCGAAATCGAAGAGCGCATCGAGGACCCCGCCACCGAGTTGCACGGGCTCTGCCGCGAAGCCGTCGCGCGGGTGATCGGCTCGGAGGAGCTGCTCGACCGGCTGGAGATCCCCGAGGCGCATCGCGACTACATCGCGCAAAGCTGGCAGGACGGCGAGCCCGAGCTCTATGGCCGCTTCGATCTGGTCTATGATGGCGACGGTCCGGCCAAGATGCTGGAATACAACGCCGACACCCCGACCTCGCTTTACGAAAGCGCGGCCTTCCAGTGGCAGTGGTTCGAGGACCAGCAGGCGCTCGGCGTGCTGCGCGAGGGCGACGACCAGTTCAACGGCATCCACGAGGCCATCGTCGAGCGGCTGGGCGCGATGTTCGCCCCCGAGACGCAGCTGCATTTCACCGCCCTTTCCGGCGCGCCCGAGGATTACGCCACCGTCGAGGCGCTTGGCTGGGCGGCGCGCGAGGCGAGGCTCGGCGCGCATTACACCGATCTCGAGAAGATCGGCGTCAGCGAGGACGGCCAGTTCCTCGACGATGAGGACCGGGTGATCGGCACCCTGTTCAAGCTCTATCCGTGGGAAGACCTGCTGCGCGACGACTACGCCGCCCATCTCGCCACCGCGCAGTGCCGGATGATCGAGCCGCCGTGGAAGGCGATCCTGTCGAACAAGGGCATTCTGCCGGTGCTGTGGGAGATGTTCGAGGACCACCCCAACCTGCTGCCCGCCTTCTTCGAGAGCGACCTGACCGACCCGTCGCCGGAGACTGCCGCCCGGCTCGAGCGGGCCTCGGAGGCGATGGCACGCGGTCATGTGCTGAAGCCGATCTTCTCGCGAGAGGGGGCGTCGATCAGCATCGTCGAGGACGGCGCGGTGACCGAGACGGCCAGCAATGACGGCTATGCCAAGCATCCGCGCATCGCGCAGGCCTATCACCCGCTGCCGGTCTTTGCCGGCTTCCGCCCGGTGATCGGCGCCTGGATCGCGGGGGAGCACTGCGCCGGCATCGGCATTCGCGAGGATCGCGGACGGATCACCCAGGATCTGTCGCGCTTCAAACCCCATTTCATCCGAGACTGACGGAGACCGCCATGACCAAACGTTCCCGCACAGCCGCACTCGCCATCGTCGGCGCCGCCTCCTTTGCGCTCGCCGGATGCCGCGAGGAACCAGTCGAGGCGCAGGCCTTCCCCGATCTCGAGAGCTGCCGCAGCGCCGTCGGCCCGACCAGCCTGTTCTCCGAGCAGGATTGCACCGACGCCTTCGCCGAGGCCGAGACCCTGCACGCCGAGACCGCGCCGCGCTATGACAGCCTCGCGGTCTGCGAGGAGCAGTATGGCGAGGGCAATTGCGGCTCCGAGGCGCAAGCCACGGGCGGCGGCTCGGGCAGCATTTTCATGCCGCTTCTGGCCGGCTACCTGATCGGCAACATGCTGGGCGGGCAGCGCGGCCTCGCTGCGCAGCCGATGTATCGCAACGCCAACGGCCGCTTCACCACGCCGGCGGGCGGCACGACCTACGCCAACAACACCGGCCGCGCGAACCTCAACCCGAGCACCTTCAACAAGGCGCCCGTGACCGCCGGCAAGCCGCCCCTCACCCGCGCCACCGCCGCTTCGCGTGGCGGCTTCGGCGGCTCGAAGACCGGTAGCGGACTGCGCAGCTTCGGCGGCTGAGGCCGCCGCGGCGCCCGCCAGGAATCGCCGCGTCCGGTCGCGCCCACGGGCGCGCAACCGTCCCCTCATCCGACATTCGCCGGGCCGCGCCGGACAACGGCCGCGTAGAGCTCTGCCATTGCGCAGTGGCGGAGCGATTCCCGATTTTTTTGCGCAACTCCTGCCCTCCTTGAGACGAGAACCCCTCAAAACTCATTTTATTTCAATTCTATAGGCATATTTGATATGCATGCATATCTATTATTGACCAAATATAATAAGTATAGCTACCATATAGGTCAGACGAGCCATGGCACATGCCTGCACAAGACGGAGGAGCGTTGATGCAGTACTACCTGAACGGCTTTCGGGGTGGCGATCCCGACCTGCGCGATGCGGCCCCCTGCCGCCGAGAGTATGGTGCCTTCGCACCGCTGCCTGAGACGGTCGACGTGCTGATCGCCGGTTGCGGCCCGGCGGGCCTCTGCCTCGCCGCGCAGCTGTCGCAATTCCCAGAAATCGACGTGATGATCGTCGAGCCCAAGCCGGGCCCGATGGAGAAGGGGCAGGCCGACGGCGTCAACACCCGCACGATGGAGATGTTTCAGGCCTTTGGCTTCGGCGAGCAGGTCAAGCGCGAGAGCTACTGGGTCAACCAGACCACCTTCTGGACCCCGGACCCGCAAAGGCCGGAACATGTGCGCCGCATCGGCCGCGTGCAGGACGTAGCCGACGATTCCTCCGAGATGCCGCATACGCTGATCAACCAGGCCCGCATCCACGAGCTGTTCCTCGACGTGATGCGCAAGTCGCCGAAGCGGCTGGAGCCCGATTACGGCTGGTCGGTCAAGGATCTCAGCGTCGACGAAAGCACCGAGGATCACCCGGTGACCGTGACGCTCGAGAACACCGGGGTGAACGCCGGCACGTTGCAGACGGTGCGGGCGAACTACGTTGTGGGCTGCGATGGCGCGCGTTCGAACGTCCGCAAGGCGATCGGCGGCACGCTGCACGGCGATGCGGCGCATCAGGCCTGGGGCGTGATGGACATCCTCGCCAACACCGATTTCCCCGACATCCGGCAGAAATGCATTGTCGCCTCGAAGAGCGAGGGCAACGTGCTGATCCTGCCGCGCGAAGGCGGCTACCTGTTCCGCATGTATGTCGAGCTCGACAAGCTCAACCCCGACGAGCGCGTGGCCAGCCGCAACCTCACCTCCGAGCACATGATCGCCGCCGCCAACCGGATCATGGCCCCCTACACCATCGACGTGAAGGAGGTGGTCTGGTGGTCGGTCTACGAGATCGGGCACCGCCTCACCGACCGCTTCGACGACGTGCCCGACGATCTGCGCGACGCACGGCATCCGAGGGTCTTCACCGCCGGTGACGCCTGCCACACCCATAGCCCAAAGGCCGGTCAGGGCATGAACGTGTCGATGCAGGACTCGTTCAACCTCGGCTGGAAGCTGGGGCATGTGTTCCAGAAGCGCGCCGCACCGGGTCTGCTGCACAGTTACTCCGCCGAACGCTGGCTCGAGGCCAAGCGGCTGATCGACACCGATCACAAATGGGCGCGCATCATGTCGGCCCCGCCGGGCGAGTCCGAACTCGATGGCACTGACGTGCCCCGCGTGCAGGCACAATTCATCGAGAACCTCGAGTTCACCGGCGGTTTGGCGGTGAAATATGAGCCTTCGGCGCTGATCGGTCAGCCCACCCATCAGGCGCTGGCGACCGGCGAGGAGATCGGCAAGCGCTTCCACTCGGCGCCGGTGGTGCGGGTTGCGGACGCAATGCAGATGCAGCTCGGCCACGTGGCAGAGGCCGACGGGCGCTGGCGGATCTATGCTTTCGCCGCCGCCACGGACAGCTCGGCCCCCGGCTCGGCGATCCACAGGTTGGCCGAGTGGCTGGAGCGCGACCCTGCCTCGCCGGTGATGAAATACACCCGGCCGGGCGAGGATATCGACGCGATCATCGATGTTCGCGCGGTGTTCCAGCAGACCTTCGACCAGCTCGCCTACGAGGACATGCCGTCACTGCTGAGACCGCTGAAGGGCAGGTATGGCCTGCAGGACCACGAGAAGGCGTTCTGCACTGACCACAAGGGCGCGGGCGACATCTTCGACATGCGTGGCATCGACCGCGAGACCGGCTGCATGATCGTGGTGCGCCCGGACCAGTACATTGCCCATCTGCTGCCGCTTGACGGCTATGGCGCGCTGGCAGACTTCTTCGACGGCGTCCTGCTGCCGGCGCGCTGACGACAGAGGCCAAAGCGGGGGGGCGACAATCGCCCCGCCCTCCTGCGCAGGATCAGCCCTCCTGCCAGGCGCTGACGAAGCGCGCCGCCTTGTCGGACACTGCCTTGACCGTATCGCCCGGGCTGTAGAGCGCGCTGCCGAGGCCGAACCCCGCGACGCCTGCGCTTCGGAACGGCCCCATCGTGTCGGGCGCGATACCGCCCACAGGGAAGAGCCGGGTGCCGGCGGGCAGGATGGTGCGGATCGCCTTGACCGCCGCCGGCCCCACCAGCTCCGCCGGGAACACCTTGAGCGCATCGGCCCCGGCGTTGAGCGCCGCGTAGGCCTCGGTCGGGGTGGCGATGCCGGGGATGCAGATCATCCCCGCCACCTTGGCCGCGGCGATCACCTCGGTATCAGCATGCGGCATCACCACCAGATCGGCGCCAATCCCGTCGAGCCGCGCCACGTCGGCCAGCGTCGTCACGGTGCCCGCGCCGACAAGCGCCTCGGCGGACAGCGCCTTGCGGACGGCGGCGATGCTGTCGAAGGGCTCGGGCGAGTTCAGCGGGATCTCGATCAGGCGGAAGCCGGCGTCGAAAAGCGCCTGCGCGATCTCCACCGCCTCGTCGGGCCGCAGCCCGCGCAGGATGGCGACGAGCGGCAGCGCCTCGCAGGCAGCCTCGAGGCGTTGGGGGCGGGTCGGGTCGGTCATGTCAGCTCTCCTGGCGAAGCAGGCCCGCGTCGCGGGCGAAACGGTGCAGCCCCGCAGGGGCCGGGTTCTCGATGATGGCAGCGGGGTCTTGGCCGGACAGCTGGCGCAGCACCTCGCCGTAGCGGGCGCAAAGCGCCCCGCTGCCGACCAGCACCACCGGCCCATCGCCGCTGTCGCGCAGGCCTGAAACAATCTCGTGCCCGATCAGCAGCCCCGAGCAGTAATCGGCAAGCGCGCCACCGGGCAGCTGCCCGGTCAGGCCCAGCGTCCGGGTGCTGAACAGCTGCCGTGTCAGATCGCCGGGGCCGGCCTCGGCGGCCTGCGCCACGCCGCGGGCGAAGGCCCCGTTGCGGGTGTCCTCGGAGACCGGCGCGTCGCTCATCAGCCGCCCGAGGATCGAGTGGCCCCGCAGCAGGGCAAAGAGCTCTCCGGTCATGTAGGTGCCGAATCCTGTGACGCTGTTGTCGCGGATTTCGGCCCATTTGCAATGGGTTCCGGGCAAAACGAGGGTCGCCGCGGCCTGCCAGTCGGGCCGGCCCGCCAGCGTTCCGGCGATCTGGATTTCCTCGCCGCGCATCACCTCCGGCGTGCCGCCCTCGGGCTCGAAGATCAGCCCCGGCGCCAGCAGGATCTCGACGCCGTCGCGGGTCACCACCCGCTCTGCCGCCTCATAGAGCCCGGCCAGCGGCGTCGGGCAGGAGAGGTAGGGCACCTCGCGCCAGCCCTGCGCGCTGCCCACCATGCCGCCGGCCACCACCGGCACCGGGCCCGCCGCCAGCCAGTCGCCGCAAAGCGCCGCGAAGGCGGCCTCGAACCCGGCTTCTCCGGGCTCGGGCAGGTGCTGGATGCCATGCGCCGAGGCACGGGTCTCGAGCACCTCGCCGGTGCTCGCGAGGCGAAAGCCGCGCAGGCTCGACGTGCCCCAGTCCAGCGCGATCAGCGCGGTTGTCGTGTCGCTCATGAAAGGGCCTCCCGCCCGTGTAAACGTGGTCAGCGTGACGAGGTCGACTCGCGCACCACAAGCTCGTAGCCAAGGTCGATATGGCGCTCCCGGACCGAGCCCGGCGCCTCGATCTCTGCCAGCAGCATGGCGATGGCACGCCGCCCGATCTCGCGTCGGGGCGTGGCCACCGCGCTCAGCGCGGGCACCATGTGGCGGGCCATCTCGATGTCGTTGTAACTGCAGATGCCGAGCTGTTCCGGCACCGCGATGTTGCGCCGGATCGCCTCCATCAGCGCGCCAACGGCGAGGTCGTCATTGTTGCAGATCACCGAGTCAGTCTCCGGCGCGCGGGCCAGCAGCTGCTCGAGCAGGTGCCGTCCCATGCCCACCGAGGACGGCTGCGGCGTGGTGATGATGCGCGCCTCGTCGAGCATGTCATGGGCCGCCGCGACCTCGCGGAATGCCGCCAGCCGGCGCTGCGCGCGCGGGTCCATCCGGGCGCTGAGAAAGCCCGGCCTGCGATAGCCGCACTCGGCCACGTGCCGCGCCGCGGCGCGCACCGCCTCGAGCTGGTCAAAACCCACGCTCATGTCGACCGCGTCGACGCTGGTCTCCATGATCTGCACCACCGGGCAAGGCGCCTCCTCGAGCAGCTTGCGCCCTGCCGGGGTCTGGTCCATCGACGACACGATCAGCCCCGCCGGCCTCTGGCTGAGGAAGTTGCGGATCAGCCCCTCCTCGGAGAGCGCGCTATAGCGGTAGTTGCCGATCTGCACGAAGAACCGCGTGCCCTCGACGCCCTCGTAGACGCCGCGCAGCACGTCGGCAAAGACGTTGTTTGTCAGAGACGGCACCAGCAGGCCGATGGTCGAGGTGCTGCGCGAGGCCAGCGCCGAGGCTGCCGGATCGGGGGTGTAGCCGAGCTTGCGGATGGCCTCCTCGACCTTGCGGCGCGCACGCTCCGAGACGATCTCGGGCGAGCGAATCGTGCGGGACACGGTGATTGCGCTGACACCGGCTTCGCGGGCCACATCCACCAATGTCGGGCGGTCTGACTGGATCTTGCTCTTGCGGGCCATGGGCGCTGCTCGGGTCCTTTCATGCCGGCGCATCATCGCCGAACCGGCAGGTTTGTTCAAGAAAAACTGCGCTTCTCGCTGATCTTGCATCGCGCCCTCGCAAATCCTCCCGACGTTTCCACCGCATTACCACGGCCGGTAGCGTCGGGTTGAGAGCTGTGGCCCAGCGAGCCTGACAGACAAAATGATTGCGCTGTCATCATGCGTCACCTATCGTACAGCCGACTCGGAGACGGGGCCCCACCCCGGTCGAGCCGCATTTCAAAAGGGAGGAGCCCTCTTATGACGACCCTGACACGCCGCAGCCTTTTCCTCGGAACCGCCATCGCCATTGCCGCCACGACCACATTCGGCGGTGCCGCGCAGGCGCAGGAACACAGCTTCCGCTTCCAGTCCTCGGACCCGGCCGGCAACACCAACTTCATCCTGCAGAAGGAATGGGCCGAGATGGTCTCGGAGAAGACCGACGGCCGCGTCGCCATCGAGATGCTCCCCGTGGAAACCATCGTCGCCCACTCCGAGACCATGGACGCGGTCGCCGCGGGCATCCTCGACGGCCACTTCACCGACACCTCCTACGCCTCGGGCAAGGATCCGGCCTTCGGCCTGATCGCCAACCCCGTGGGCGCGTGGTCCTCGCCGGAGCAGATGTTCGACTTCATCGAGAACGGCGGCGGCAAGGAGCTGATGAACGAGATGCTCGAGCCCTATGGCCTGCACTTCATCGGCGCCACCACGCCGGGCCTCGAGGCCTTCGTCTCGAAAGTGCCGCTCGAGGGGGTGGACGACCTGCAGGGGCTGAAGCTGCGCGCCCCCGAAGGCATGGTGCAGAACGTCTTCGCCGCCGCCGGTGCCGCGCCGGTGAACCTGCCGGGCTCCGAGGTCTTCACCTCGCTCGACAAGGGCGTGATCGATGCCGCCGACTACAACACCTTCTCGACCAACGCGGCTCAGGGCCTGCATGACGTGGCCAAGCACCCGGTCTACCCGGGCTTCCACTCGATGCCGCTCATCGAGGTGTCGATGAACAAAGCCAAGTGGGACGCGCTGCCCGAGGACCTGCAGACCGCGCTCGAGGAGTCGGTGAAGGAATTCGCCACCTACCAGTCCGAGACAGTGCACGAGCGCGACATGGCAGCGGTGGAAGAGGCCAAGGCCGGCGGCGAGATCACCGTGCATGACTGGTCCGACGAGGACCGCGCCAAGTTCCGCGCCATCGCCCGCTCGCAATGGGAAGAGGCGGCCGGCGCATCGGCCAACTCGCAGAAGGTCTATGACACGCTGACCACCTACCTCGTCGAAGAAGGCCTGATGGCGGCCGAGTAAGCTCACCGCCACGCCCTTCGCCCCCGGCCAAGGCCGGGGGCTTCTCCCTTCCGCTCCGGAGGCCGCGTTTCCATGACCGACGCCATCGACGAAACCCTTTCCTCGCACAACAAGACGCCCGAACCGGTGCCCGAGGCCGGCATGTTCGGCCACGCGGTCAACGCCGTGGGCATCGTCTTTGCCATCGGCATCCTCGCCTCGGCGGGGCTTCTGTTCTACGAGGTGGTGATGCGCTACGTGTTCAACGCGCCGACGCGCTGGGTGCACGAGACCGTGGTCTTCCTCAGCGCCATCGCCTTCGTCTTCGGCGGGCTCTACGCCGCCGCCATCGACAAGCACATCCGCGTGGTGCTGTTTTATGACCGGCTGAGCGCCGGCATGAAGCGGCTCTTCGACGTGGCGATCTCGCTGGCCTGCCTGGTGGCGTCGCTGTTCTTCGCCTGGGCCGCCTGGCTCAGCGTCGAGCGCGCCGCCTGGACGCCGCAGGGCGAGTTCCGCCTCGAGACCTCGGGCTCGGCCTGGAACCCACCCTACCCCGGGCTGCTCAAGGTCTTTCTCTTCGTCATCATGATCCTGCTGGCGCTCCAGTTCGCGATCTTCACGGTCAACTACCTGCGCAAGAAGGCCAAGTGATGGAATTCCTCCCCGACTTTCAGGCCATGGGCATCGGCGGCGCGACCTTCGCCATGTTCGTCATGCTCATGGCGCTGCTTCTCACAGGCATGCCCCTGGCCTTCGTCACCCTGCTGGTGGCACTGATCTTCGCGCTCGGCTGGTTCGGCCCCATGGCGGTGCCGCTGATCACCTCGCGGATCTTCAGCTTCGTCAACAGCTTCGTCTTCGTCTCGGTGCCGATGTTCGTGCTGATGGCGGCGATCCTCGACCGCTCGGGCATCGCCCGGGACCTGTTCGACGCCATGAAGGTGCTGGCCGGCCGCATCCGCGGCGGCGTCGCGATCCAGACCCTGCTGGTCGCGGTGGTGCTGGCCGCCATGTCGGGCATCATCGGCGGCGAGGTCATCCTGCTGGGCCTGCTGGCTCTGCCGCAGATGCTGCGCCTGGGCTATGACCGCAACCTCGCCATCGGCGTGTGCTGCGCAGGTGGCGCGCTCGGCACCATGGTGCCGCCCTCGATCGTGCTGATCATCTACGGCCTGACCGCCAACGTCTCGGTCGGCGACCTGTTCTCCGCCGCCTTCCTGCCCGGCCTGATGCTGGCGGGCTTCTACGCCGCCTACATCCTGATCCGTGCCTACATGAACCCCGCGCTCGCCCCCATCGCCGAGCCCGAGGACATCACCCGCGGCGAGAAGCTGCGCCTGCTCAAGGGCCTGTTCCTGCCGATCCTCGTGGTGATCTTCGTGCTGGGCTCGATCTATGGCGGCATCGCCTCGGTCACCGAGGCCTCGGCCATCGGCGTGATCGGCGTGACCCTCTCGACGGTGATCCGCGGCGAGTTCAGCATCTCGCTGCTGATCGGCGCCGCCAAGCAGACCCTGCGCACCGTCGGCATGATCGTCTGGATCGGCATCGGCGCCTCGGCGCTGGTGGGCGTGTTCAACCTCATGGGGGGCATCAACTTCGTCTCGGGCCTGATCACCGGCATCTCGGACAACCCGACCGTGGTCATCCTGTTCATGATGGCGATCCTCTTCGTGCTGGGCATGTTCCTCGACTGGGTGGGCATCGCGCTGCTCTGCATGCCGATCTTCGTTCCCATCGTCGTGCAGATGGGCTACGACCCGGTCTGGTTCGGCGTGGTCTTCGCGATGAACATGCAGGTGAGCTTCCTGTCGCCGCCCTTCGGCCCCGCCGCGTTCTACCTGAAATCGGTAGCGCCGCCGGACATCTCGCTGGGCGACATCTTCCGCTCGCTGCTGCCGTTCATCGGGATGCAGATCCTCGCCGTCGCCATGCTCATCATCTTCCCCGGCATCACCGGCCACTGACCTCCCGGAGACCACCATGACCGACAACACCCGCAAGCCGCTTCGCTCGGAGAGCTGGTTCAACGATCTGGGCGATCCGGAAATGACCGCCCTCTATCTTGAGCGCTACCTCAACTACGGGCTCACCCTCGAAGAGCTGCGCTCGGGCAAGCCGATCATCGGCATCGCCCAGACCGGCTCGGACCTGTCGCCCTGCAACCGCCACCACGTGGAGCTTGCCAAGCGCACCCGGGATGGCATCCGGGCCCAGGGCGGCATCCCGCTCGAGATCCCGGTGCACCCGATCCAGGAGACCGGCAAGCGGCCCACGGCGATGCTGGACCGCAACCTCGCCTACCTGAGCCTCGTCGAGAGCCTGTTCGGCTACCCGATCGACGGCGTGGTGCTGACCATCGGCTGCGACAAGACCACCCCGGCGCTCTTGATGGCCGCCGCCACGGTCAACATCCCCGCGATCGCCTTCTCGGTCGGCCCGATGCTGAACGGCTGGCACAAGGGCGAGCGCGCGGGCTCGGGCGCGGTGATCTGGAAGGCGCGCGAGAAATACGCAGCCGGCGAGATCGACGGCGAGGGGTTCCTCAACATGGCCGCCGCCTCGGCGCCGTCGGTGGGCTATTGCAACACCATGGGCACCGCCTCGACGATGAACTCGCTGGCCGAGGTGCTGGGGATGCAACTGCCGGGCTCGGCCTCGATCCCCGCGCCCTATCGCGAGCGCGGCCAGATGGCCTATTACACCGGCTGCCGCATCGTCGACATGGTGCACGAGGATCTGCGCCCCTCGCAGATCATGACCCGCGAGGCGTTCGAGAACGCAATCGTGGTCAACTCCGCCATCGGCGGCTCGACCAACGCGCCGATCCACCTTGTCGCCATCGCCAAGCATCTGGGCATCGAGATCAGCAATGCCGACTGGGAAACCCATGGCTACAAGATCCCGCTGCTGGCCAATGTGCAGCCGGCGGGCGAGTACCTCTCGGAAGACTTCCACCTCGCCGGCGGCCTGCCGGCGGTGGTGGCCGAGCTGCTGCGCGGCGGGCTGGTTCCGCATCCCGATGCGGTGACCGTGACCGGCGAGGGCTTCGGCCAGCTCTACACCGACGCGCCCTGCGAGAACGACGACGTCATCCGCCCGCTCGACCGCGCGCTCACCCCCGAGGCCGGCTTCCTCAACATGACCGGCAACCTTTTCGACACCGCGATCATGAAGACCTCGGTGATCACGCAGGAGTTCCGCGACCGTTACCTGTCCAATGCCGACGATCCGATGGCCTTCGAAGGCCCGGCCTTCGTCTTCGACGGGCCCGAGGATTTTCACAAGCGTATCGACGATCCGGCGCTGAACATCACCGGCGACAGCATCCTCGTGATGCGCGGCGCAGGACCGAAGGGCTATCCCGGCGGCGCCGAAGTGGTGAACATGCGACCGCCGTCCTACCTGATCAAGCAGGGCATCCGCGGCCTGCCCTGCATGGGCGACGGGCGCCAGTCCGGCACCTCGGGTTCAGCTTCGATCCTCAACGCCTCGCCCGAGGCGGCGGATGGCGGCAACCTCGCGATCCTGCGCGATGGGGACCGGCTGCGCGTCGACCTCAACACCCGGCAGGTGCAGCTTCAGCTCTCGGAGTCCGAGATCGCCGAGCGCCGCGCCGCGCTCGAGGCCGAGGGCGGCTACAAGGTGCCCGAGAGCCAGTCGCCCTGGCAGGCGATCTTCCGCGACCGGGTGCGGCAGTTCTCGGACGGCATGGTGCTCGAGGGCGCCGACCAGTTCCGCGACATCGGCAACAAGGTCATGCCGCGCCACAGCCACTGAGCGCGCCCCTTTTCGAATGCCTGCTGCGCCCCGGCCCTCGGTCGGGGCGCAGCCGCGTTTTGGCCCCGCTGCGCGACAAACGCGCCGAGTCTCGCGCCAGGCCGCCCATCCGCCGGACTTGCAATGCGGTTTCACGCCAGCGGCGCGGCGTTTCCACAGCCGAAATTTTCGCTTTTGTTCGCTTTATGGAAAAGCGCGCCAACGGGCACTCTGACGCTAGGGAAACTCGCCTTCAATGAACGTCAATGCGTGCTTGTGAGCGCAACAGACATCAATAACACATCACTAATATCGAATGCTTTTATTGTGACCATATATATTTCAATCACTTAGCATAAACCGAACATAAGCGAAAATTTACGCTTGCGAACGCGCCCTCAATCAAGCAGGTTACCGCTCACGCCAAGGTGAGGAGGAGCTTGTGCGCGACAGCCACGACATCGACGTGGTCGATCTGTTCGTGATCGGCGGCGGCATCAACGGATGCGGCATCTCGCGCGATGCGGCGGGGCGCGGGCTCTCGGTCCGCCTGGCCGAGATGGGCGATCTCGCCTCGGCAACCTCTTCGGCCTCCACCAAGCTGTTCCACGGCGGGCTGCGCTACCTCGAGTATTTCGAGTTCCGGCTGGTGCGCGAGGCGCTGATCGAGCGCGAGGTGCTGCTGCGCGCCGTGCCGCATATCAGCTGGCCGATGCGCTTCGTGCTGCCCTATCACCCGTCGATGCGTTTCGAGAGTGACACGCCCACCTCGAAGCTACTGACCAAGGTCATGCCGTGGATGAAGGGCCGCCGCCCGGCCTGGCTGATCCGCCTGGGTCTGTTCATGTACGACCATCTGGGCGGGCGAAAGATTCTACCGGGCACCTCTACGGTCTCGCTCAGGGGCACGCCCGAGGGCGCTCCGCTGGTCGACCGGCTCGAGACCGCCTACGAATATTCCGACTGCTGGATCGAGGATTCGCGGCTTGTGGTGCTGAACGCCCGCGACGCCGAGGCGCGCGGCGCCGAGATCCTGACCCGGACCAAGGTGCTCTCGGCCGCGCGCGACGGAGACCTGTGGCTGATCGACACGCAGGACGCAGAGACGGGCGAGATGCGCACCCATCGGGCCCGGATGCTGGTCAATGCCGGCGGGCCGTGGGTCGGCGACATCATCCGCAGCAAGGTCCGGCTCAACACCCGCGAGGGCATCCGGCTGGTGCGCGGCTCGCATATCGTGACGCGCCGCCTTTATGATCACGACAAGTGCTACTTCTTTCAGGGCACCGACGGGCGGATCATCTTTTCGATCCCCTACGAGACCGACTACACGCTGATCGGCACCACCGACGCGGCGCACGCCGACCCCTCGCAGCGCCCTGTCTGCACCCCGGAAGAGCGCGCTTACCTGCTCGATTTCGCCAACCGGTATTTCAAGCGGGCGATCGACGAGGAAGACATCGTCTGGAGCTATTCCGGCGTGCGCCCGCTCTATGACGACGGCGCCAGCAGCGCCACCGCGGCGACCCGCGACTACACGCTCAAGGTCGAGGCCGAGGGTGGCGCGCCGCTGCTCAACGTGTTCGGCGGCAAGATCACCACCTATCGCCGCCTCGCCGAGAGCGCGCTCGAGAAGATCGGTGAACACCTGACCGTCGCAGAGGGCCCGTGGACCGCCGGCGTGCCGCTGCCCGGCGGCGATTTCCCGGTCGACGGGGTCGACCGGCTGGTCTCGGATCTCGCGAGCGCCCACCCCTATCTCTCGCCGTTCCATGCCCGCCGGCTGGTGCGGGCCTACGGCACCGAGGCCGCCGAGATGCTGAAGGGCGCCAAGACGCTGGCGGATCTTGGCGAAGATTTTGGCGCCACGCTGACCGCGACCGAGGTCGCGTGGCTGATGAGCAAGGAATACGCGCGCACCGCCGAGGACGTGGTGTGGCGCCGCAACAAGCTGGGCCTGCGCCTGTCCGAGGACGAGGTCGCGCGGCTCGACCGCTGGATGGGCGCGCGCCGGCGCGCCGCTGCGGCGGCGGAATAGGGAGGACGACCGGTGACACTGGAACTCAAGGGCGTGTCGAAGGTGGTGGAGGGACAGACCCATATCCACCCCACCGACCTGACGCTGGAAAAGGGCACGATGAACGTGCTGCTCGGGCCGACCACGGCCGGAAAGACCTCTCTGATGCGGCTGATGGCCGGGCTCGACGTGCCCAATAGCGGCCAGATCCTCTGGCAGGGCGAGGACGTCACCGGCCAGCGCGTGCAGGACCGCAAGGTGGCGATGGTCTACCAGCAGTTCATCAACTACCCGTCGATGAGCGTCTACGACAACATCGCCTCGCCGATGAAGCTGATGGGCGTCTCCGCCAAGGAGATCGACACCCGGGTGCGCGAAACCGCCGAGATGATGAAGCTCACCCCGATGCTCGACCGCAAGCCGCTCGAGCTTTCGGGCGGCCAGCAGCAGCGCTGCGCATTGGCGCGCGCACTGGTCAAGAACGCAGGTCTCGTGCTGCTCGACGAGCCGCTGGCCAATCTCGACTACAAGCTTCGCGAGGAGCTGCGGCAGGAGATCCCCAAGATCTTCGAGGCCTCGGGCTCGATCTTCGTCTACGCCACCACCGAGCCGGAGGAGGCGCTTCTGCTCGGCGGCAACGTCGCCACGCTCTGGGAAGGCCGTATCACGCAGTTCGGCGCCACTCCGCGGGTCTACCGCCAACCGGTCGACGCCACCACGGCGCGGGTGTTCTCGGATCCGCCGATGAACTTCCTCGCCGTCTCCAAGACCGGCGACCGGCTGATGTTCGGCGACGGCCAGAGCGCGCCGGCGCTCGGCAAGCTCGCCGAGCTGCCGGACGGGCGCTACACCGCCGGCTTCCGGCCCAACCATCTCGAGATCATGAGCCACGGCACGGAGGCGATGAAGTTCACCGCCAAGCTGCAGGTGACCGAGCTGACCGGCTCCGAGACCTTCGTGCATCTCGACCACCACGGCGAGCGCTGGGTCGGGCTGATCCACGGCGTGCACGACCTGACGCTGGGCGCCGATCTCGACGTCTGGCTCGACGCGCGGCACGTCTACATCTTCGGCGAGGACGGCGCGCTGGTCGCCCCCGCCGCCTACGCGCTGGCCGCCTGAGGGGAGAGGACCATGGCAAAGATCACGCTCGACAACCTCGCCCACAGCTACAAGCCGAACCCGTCGACCGAGGACGACTACGCCTTGAAGGAGCTGAACCACGACTGGGTCGATGGCGAGGCCTACGCGCTGCTCGGTTCCTCGGGCTGCGGCAAGTCCACCCTGCTCAACATCATCTCAGGCCTGCTGACGCCGTCGCAGGGGCGCATCCTCTTCGACGGCAAGGATGTCACCCGCGCCCCCACCGCCGAGCGCAACATCGCGCAGGTGTTCCAGTTCCCGGTGGTCTACGACACCATGACGGTGCACGACAATCTCGCCTTCCCGCTGCGCAACCGCGGTCGTGACGAGGCCTATGTGGCCGAGCGCGTCAACGAGATCGCCAAGATGATCGGCATGGAACACATGCTCCGCCGCAAGGCGCGCGGTCTCGGCGCGGACGAGAAGCAGAAGATCAGCCTCGGGCGCGGCATGGTGCGCAAGGACGTGAACGCGCTGCTCTTCGACGAGCCGCTGACGGTGATCGACCCGCACATGAAATGGGAGCTGCGCACCCAGCTCAAGCGGCTGCACCACGAGTTCGGCCACACGATGATCTATGTCACCCACGACCAGACCGAGGCGCTGACCTTCGCCGACAAGGTGGTGGTGATGTATGACGGCCGCGTGGTCCAGATCGGCACGCCCGAAGAGCTTTTCGAGCGGCCCGAGCACACTTTCGTGGGCTATTTCATCGGCTCGCCGGGGATGAACGTGATCCCGGCACGGGTCGAGGGGGCCACCGCCCATGTCGGCGGCGCCGAGATCGCGCTCGGGCAAGGCTACGGCGCGCTCTCGGGCAAGGTCGAGATCGGCATCCGACCGGAATTCGCCCGCCTGTCGCAGAGCGAGGGCCTGCCGGTGAAGGTGCGCCGGGTCGAGGATGTGGGCCGGCACAAGATCATCCGTGCCGACATGTTCGGACAGGAGATCAACATCATCGCCGGCGAGGACGAGCGCATCAGCCCTGACATGAACCGCGTGGCCTTCGATCCCGCGCAGGTCAACGTCTATGCCGACGACTGGCGCGTGAAGGGGGCGGCCGCATGATGCAGCATTCCCCCTTCCCCGTCGTCCTCGGGCTTGCCCCGAGGATCTCCAACTCAACGCGCACGCACTCGGCCCGAGATCCTCGGGTCGCGCCCGAGGACGACAGCGCGACCTGTCAAACCGGGGGACATACCCGATGAACAAGACCGTCAATCAGAAAGCCTGGTTCCTCGTGCTGCCGGTGCTGATCCTCGTGGCCTTCTCGGCGGTGATCCCGCTGATGACCGTGGTCAATTACTCGGTGCAGGACACCTTCGGCAACAACCAGTTCTTCTGGGCCGGGCTCGAGTGGTTCGAGGAAATGCTGCACGATGACCGCATGTGGAACGCGCTGAAACGGCAGCTGCTGTTCTCGGGCATCATTCTCGCCATCGAGATCCCGCTGGGCATCTTCGTGGCGCTCAACATGCCGAAATCCGGCTTCTGGTCGAGCTTTTGCCTCGTGCTGATGTCGCTGCCGCTGCTGATCCCGTGGAACGTGGTCGGCACGATCTGGCAGATCTTCGGCCGCGTCGATATCGGCCTGCTGGGCTACGTGCTCGACAAGCTCGGGATCGATTACAACTACACGCAGGACACGCTCGACGCCTGGATCACCATCATCGTGATGGATGTCTGGCACTGGACCTCGCTGGTGGCGCTGCTCGCCTTCGCCGGTCTCAAGTCGATCCCCGACGCCTATTACCAGGCCGCCAAGATCGACCAGGCCAGCCGCTGGAAGGTGTTCCGCTACATCGAGCTGCCCAAGATGATGGGCGTGCTGATGATCGCCATCCTGCTGCGCTTCATGGACAGCTTCATGATCTACACCGAGCCCTTCGTGGTCACCGGGGGCGGCCCCGGCAACGCCACCACGCTGCTCTCCATCGATCTGGTGAAGATGGCTTTGGGGCAGTTCGACCTCGGCCCGGCGGCAGCGTTCTCGCTGATGTATTTCCTCGTGATCCTGCTGATCAGCTGGGTGTTCTACACCGTGATGGTCAATCTCGACAAGAAGGGCATGTGACATGACCGACAGCGCCATTCCCGAGAACCTCACCGCCGGCGGGGACACCACCCGCAAGCGCGTGCGCGTCAACAAGAGCGCGCTGGTGATGGGGGCCTACCTGCTCTTCCTGATGCTGCCGATCTACTGGCTGCTCAACATGAGCCTCAAGACCAATGCCGAGATCCTCAACGATTTCACGTTGTTCCCGCGCGACCTGACGCTGGCCAACTACCGCACGATCCTCACCGATCCGAGCTGGTATCTGGGCTACGTCAACTCGCTGATCTACGTGGTGATGAACACGGTGATCTCGCTTCTGGTGGCGCTGCCGGCGGCCTATGCCTTCTCGCGCTACAGCTTCATGGGCGACAAGCACCTGTTCTTCTGGCTGCTGACCAACCGCATGGCGCCGCCGGCGGTGTTCGCGCTGCCGTTCTTCCAGCTCTATTCCTCGGTGGGTCTCTTCGACACCCATATCGCGGTGGCGCTGGCGCATTGCCTGTTCAACGTGCCGCTGGCGGTGTGGATCCTCGAGGGTTTCATGCGCGGCGTGCCCAAGGAGATCGACGAGACCGCCTATATCGACGGCTATTCGTTCGGGAAGTTCTTCGTGAAGATCTTCATGCCCCTGATCGCCTCGGGCATCGGCGTGGCGGCGTTCTTCTGCTTCATGTTCTCGTGGGTCGAGCTGCTGCTGTCGCGCACGCTGACCACCGTGGACGCCAAGCCCATCGCCGCGATCATGACCCGGACGCAGGGCGCCTCGGGCATCGACTGGGGCGTGCTGGCGGCGGCGGGCATCCTGACCATCGTGCCCGGCGCGCTGGTGATCTACTTCGTGCGCAACTACATCGCCAAGGGCTTCGCCCTGGGGAGGGTGTGATGACGGCCTTCACAAAGGCGCGCATGCGCCGGGCCCGACCTCGGGAGGGCGTCATCGCCAGCCCGGCGGTCGCACTTCAAAGCACCACTGCCACGCGCGCATTCATCGCCCCAACAAAGGCCCTCCCGGGGGGGAGGTCGGGCCTGGCGCGTGCGCGCCGGTTGCACCCGATGGCCAGCCTTCGAAAGGAGACCTGACATGGACTGGATGGCATGGACCTGGCCGACCGCGATCTTCTTCATGGTGATCGCCTCGCTGCTGATCGTCTTCACGATCCTCGCGATCAAGTTCCCCGAAACGCCGCGCGTCGGCGTGCTGCGGATCGAGACCACGCGCGGCGACCGGCTCTTCATCACGCTTCTGGGCAGCGCCTTCATCAACCTCGCCTGGCTGGGGCTCGTCGGAGCCGACACCCAGCCTTGGGCGCTGGCGGTTTGCCTGGCCTACGCCGCAGCGGTGTTCCGCTGGGTCTAGGCCCCACGAGACGACCGGGACGGGCACGGGAGATCGCCCGCCCCGGAACACGACATGACAAGTTCAAACTAGGGAGGACCACATGAACTTGACCCTGAAATCCACCACCGCGCTGGCGCTCGCGCTCAGCCTCACCGGAGGGGCCGCGCTTGCGGGGATGGACGAAGCCCGCGCCTTCCTCGATGCCGAGATCGGCGACATGTCGGTGCTGACCCGCGAAGAGCAGGAAGCCGAGATGCAGTGGTTCATCGACGCCGCCAAGCAATTCGAGGGCATGGACATCAAGGTGGTCTCCGAGACCATCACCACGCATGAATACGAGAGCCAGGTTCTGGCCAAGGCGTTCAGCGAGATCACCGGCATCAACCTCACCCACGACCTGATCGGCGAAGGCGACGTGGTCGAGAAGCTGCAGACGCAGATGCAGTCGGGCGAGAACATCTACGATGCCTATGTCAACGACAGCGACCTGATCGGCACCCACTGGCGCTACCAGCAGGCCCGCAGCCTGACCGACTGGATGGCCAACGAGGGCGCCGACGTGACCTCGCCGACGCTCGATCTCGACGACTACATCGGCACCGAGTTCACAACCGCCCCCGATGGCGAGCTCTACCAGCTGCCCGACCAGCAATTCGCGAACCTCTACTGGTTCCGCTACGACTGGTTCAACGACGAGAAGAACCAGGCCGACTTCAAGGAGGCCTATGGCTACGATCTCGGCGTGCCGGTGAACTGGTCCGCCTACGAGGACATCGCCGAGTTCTTCACCGGCCGCGACCTGTCGCACATGGGCGTCGAGGACGAGATCTATGGCAACATGGATTACGGCAAGAAGGACCCCTCGCTCGGCTGGCGCTACACCGATGCATGGCTGTCGATGGCCGGTGCCGGATCCAAGGGCGAGCCGAACGGCCTGCCGGTCGACGAATGGGGCATCCGCGTCAACGAGAACTCGCAGCCCGTGGGCTCCTGTGTCGCCCGTGGCGGCGCCACCAACGGACCGGCCGCGGTCTATGCCATCACCAAGGCGATCGAGTGGCTCGAGAAGTACACGCCCCCGGCAGCCGCAGGCATGACCTTCTCCGAGGCCGGCCCGGTTCCGGCTCAGGGCAACATCGCGCAGCAGATGTTCTGGTACACCGCCTTCACCGCCGACATGGTCGGTGACGGGGCCGACGCGGTGCTGAACGAGGACGGCACGCCCAAGTGGCGCATGGCCCCCTCGCCGCACGGCGTCTACTGGGAGGAAGGCACCAAGATCGGCTACCAGGACGTGGGCTCCTGGACGCTGATGAAGTCGACCCCCGATGATCGCGCCAAGGCGGCATGGCTCTATGCCCAGTTCGTCACCTCCAAGACCGTGGACGTGAAGAAGGCCCATGTCGGCCTGACCTTCATCCGCGAGTCGACGATCCAGCACGAGAGCTTCACCGAGCGCGCGCCGATGCTTGGCGGCCTGGTCGAGTTCTACCGCTCGCCCGCGCGCACCGCGTGGTCGCCGACCGGCACCAACGTGCCGGACTACCCCAAGCTCGCGCAGCTGTGGTGGCAGAACATCGGCGACGCCATGTCGGGCGCCAAGACCCCGCAGGAGGCGCTTGATGCGCTCTGCGAAGATCAGGAGCGCGTGATGGAGCGTCTCGAGCGCGCCGGCATCCAGGGCGATATCGGCCCGGTGATGAACGACGAGCAGGATCCGGAGTACTGGCTCAGCCAGGAAGGTTCGCCCAAGGCAGCGCTGGAGAACGAGGACGAAGAGCCCAAGACGATCTCCTATGACGAACTGCTGAAGTCCTGGCAGTAAGCCAGCGGCTGACCGGCGCGCTTGCGCGCAGGTCGTGACAGGATCGGGCCGCGCCTTCGGGCGCGGCTTTCTTGTCTTGGTGGGCGCGCGTGTGTCTTTCAAGGCGCTCACCCGCGAGGTGCGGCACCCTGCGGGTCTGCCTCCGCGCCAGCTTGCGTACGACCCTCGCCGCAAAGCGAACGTCCTGTGAGAATGGAAAAAGGGCCGCAGCGTTTCCGCCACGGCCCCGTCTTTCGTCTCGGCGGGCAGGCTCAGTGCCCGTGATCGGCCTCGCGCACGGTGGCCACGTCCGCGGCCGTCACCGCGGAGGCGTCGTTGCCCCAGGCCCCGCGCAGCCACGTCACCAGTTCCGCGACCTCATCGTCGGACATCCGGTCGGCATAGCCCTGCATGCGCAGCGCCATCGGACGCTTGGCCGTCGAGGGCACCTCGGCGCCATTCAGGATCACCGAGATCAGCGGCATGGTTTCCGAGCCGACCACCATCGAGTTGCCCTGCAGCTCGGGGAAGATCTCGGGCGCCCCCTTGCCGGTGGCGAAGTGACAGCCGACGCAGTTGTCCATGTAGAGACGCGCACCGAGCGGCATGTCGGGATCCGCCGAGGCCAGCATCTCGGTGGTCCCCGAACCGGCGCTGTCCGCAGCCGGCACCTCGATCGCTCCTGCCGCGGTCGCAAAGCTCTCGGGCAGGTCCACCGCGTCGCCGTCGATCCCCTTGAGGAAGGCCGCCATCGCGAGGTTGTCCTCGTCGGTCAGCTTCTGAAGCGAGTGCTCGACCACGAGACCCATCTCGCCATTGGCGGTGGAGTGGGCGTTGCGGCCGGTGGCGAGGTAGGCGGCAAGCTCACCCACCGACCACTTGGCAAGGTCCGTTCCGTCGCCGCGCAGCGCCGGGGCGTTCCAGCCGTCGATCACGCCACCCGCGAGGAAGCTGTCCTCGTCCGCGGTCACGCCGTCCTGCGACATGAACACGCTGCGCGGGCTGTGACAGGCCGCGCAGTGGCCCGGCCCCTCGACGAGGTACTGGCCGCGCTGCTGCAGTTCCGGCCCATCCGCCGGGGTGAAGCCCGGACCGTGGGTCAGCGCCAGCCAGTTCCACGCCCGGATGCCGAAGCGCAGGTTGAACGGGAAGCTGAGCTCGGTTTCCTGAACCTCGTTCGAGACCGGCTCGACCTCGGTCATGATGTATTCGTAGAGGGCACGGATGTCCTCTTCGGTCATAAGCCGGTAGTTCTCGTAGGGCATCGCCGGGTAGAGATGGGTGCCGTCGGGCTCGAGCCCGTCGATCATCGCGGCGCGGAAATCGGCATAGGACCAGTCACCGATCCCGGTCTCGGGATCGGGGGTGATATTGGTCGACCAGATCGTGCCCATGGGGCTGGCGATGGCCCGGCCACCGGCGAGGCTCTCGCCGTCATCCGAGGTGTGGCAGGCAACGCAGTCCGAGGCGTGCAGGACGTATTCGCCCTGCCCCTCTGCCGGTTCCCAGTCGGCGGCAAGCGCCTCGGCCGGCTGGGTGCGTTGCACCGGCACGAAGATGAAGGCCAGAAGCGCGACCACGCCGACAAGGGCGAGGCCCGCGACGATGCGGAGAAAGGTTTTCATCTACGTTCTCCTCAGACCAGCGGACGCGGGTTGGACAGGTACTGGGTGCGGATGGCATTCACCGTGTGGTAGGCCAGACCGCCGACAAGGCCGGTCGGGTTGTACTGGGTGTTCTGCACGAAGTTGCCCGCGCCCATGGCGAAGACGTTGTGCGCCTTCCAGCTCTGGCAGTAGCGGTTGACCGCGCCCTCGCGGGCGTTCTCGGACATGATGTGGCCGCCGGTGTTGTGCGTGGTCTGGTAGGGGCGAACGTCGTATTCCGCGCCCTCACCCTTGAAGCCCGAGCGCATCGAGTCCGGGTTCATCGAGGCCGCCAGCGGCTCCATCTTCGACTTCATGAACTGGTTCATCTTCAGGTCGTTGTCCTGCCAGTTGAACGTCATCCGCATCAGCGGCCGGCCATGCCGGTCGGTGTAGGTCGGATCGAGGTCGAGGTGGTTGTTGGCATAGGCCATGTGCGAGCCGTGCGAGCCGATCGACATGGCGTGGCCGTAGTTCTCACCGATCGCCTGCTTCCAGCCTGCGCCCCAGGACGGCGTGCCCGCCGGCAGCGGCATGTTGCGGATCGGCTGGCCGTTGAACGTGCCCGAGCGCCAGTAGGAGCCACCGATGAAGCCCTCGGCGCCGAAATCGTTCTGCGAAATCGAGAAATCGTCGATGCAGATGCCGTTGGCACCGTGGCCGACGAAGGGATTGAACTCCTCGTCGCGGAAGAACATCGAGATGCCGCCGTTCATCTGGTAGGCGTAGTTCTTGCCCAGCGTGCCCTCGCCGGTCAGCGGGTCATAGGCTTCGCCCAAGCCCGAGAGCAGCATCAGGTGCACGTTGTTGAGCTGGTAGCTCGACAGGATGACGATGTCGGCCGGCTGGAAGACCTCTTCCTGTGCCGCCTCGTCCCAGTAGGTGACGCCGGTCGCGGTCTGGCCATCCTCGGCCAGCTCCACGCGGAGCACCTCGGACTGGGTGCGGTACTCGAAATTCGGGTAGCGCTTGAGCGCGCCAAGGATGGTGGTCTGCGGCGACGACTTGGAATACTGGTAACAGCCGTAACGCTCGCAGAAGCCGCAGAAATTGCACGGCCCCATCTGCATCCCGTAGGGGTTCACATAGGAGGTCGAGGCAATGCCCGCCGAGGCCGGGAACGGGTGGTAGCCCATCGCGGTAGCCGCGTCGCGGAACTTCGAGCTGTCATAGGTGGTGGGCATCGGCGGCATCGGGAAGTCTTCCGAACGCCAGCCCTCGAACGGGTTGCCGCCCTCGCGGATCTCGCCGTTGAGGTTGCCGGCGTAGCCGGAGATGCCCGCGACCTTCTCGAACTGCGTGAAGAACGGCTCGAGCTCGTCATAGCTCACCGGGTAGTCGCCGAGGTTCATGCCCTCGGGGATGATGTCGGCGCCGAAGGTCTCCTCGACATAGGAGCGCAGCCGCATCTCGACTTCCTGAGGACGCCAGTTGAGACCGTTCCAGTGGGTGCCGGCACCGCCGACGCCGTTGCCCGGCAGGAAGGAGCCGAGCTGGCGGTAGGGCAGCGCCGTCTCGTCGCCGTTGCGGCGCACGGTCACGGTCTGCTGCGACGGCTTCTGCATCATCTTCAGACGCACGCCGTATTTCAGCTCGTCGATCTGCTGCGGGTATTCGAAGTTCGGGACGGTGTTCTGGTCATGGCCACGCTCGAGCGCGACGATGTCGAGGCCCTCCTGCGCCAGTTCGATGCCGGCGATCGAGCCGGTCCATCCGAGGCCGACGATGACCACGTCCTTTTTCTTTTCCTGACGTGCCATGGTTATGCCCTTTCGCCGCTGATCGAGACCGGACCGAGCGGGTATTTTTCATTGTGCCGTTCCGGCCACGCGCGATAGGCCGCGCGGGCGCCCGGGAAGCCGATATAGACCCAGGACTGCATCTCGTGGTTGCCGCCGTATTGCGGGTCCGCGAAGTAGCCTTCCTTGGTGTTGGCCAGCAGGATGGTGAAGAAGTCGCGGATCTCGGAATCGAGCGCGACATCGCCGTTCTGCAGCGAGGTCAGCGCCGCGTCCTGACGCTCGGCATCGAGCTCGGCGAAGGTCGCGCCGTGGGTCTCTTCGCACCAAGCGTCGAAAACCGGGATCGCCTGCCGATAGATCTCGGCGGGGGTCAGAGGCGTCTGCCAGCCGCGGGCGGGCTCGGCATCGGGATCGTGCGGGCCTTCCATGTACCAGTCGTCAGCACTGCCGTAGTCGCCGGCCAGCTGGAGGTCGATGAAGACGGGCACGCGGGTCTCAATGGCGCCGGGGCCATCGCCGTCGGAGGGGATCAGCCGCGCGGTCGCGGCCATCACGAAGGCCCACTCGGCCGCGGTCAGATAGGCGCGGTCGTAATCTTCGAGGGGAACGGGGGGCGTGGTCTCCTGCGCTTTCGCTTGGGCGGCCAGACCGGAGAGTGCGACACCTGCCGCCGACGCTTTGAGGAAGTTGCGTCGGCTCGGGTATCCGGGGAGATCGGTCATGTAGAATGTCCTGCCGGTATGGGTGGAACGTAAGTGCGCTAACAATGCACTGGGCTCGACCTAGGCCGCGGCAGGATGCCGCGCAAGCGCTGCGGCGGGCTTGCAGGACCGAGACGGTGGCAGCGCAGCCATCCGGCGGAGTGCTGCGGTATACCGTGAAATCGCGCAAAAACTTACAGAATGCCCTTATTATAAGGACCCGCTCAGTCATCCAGGATTGCCCGTTCGATCATATACTTCGAACGAACAGTCGATTATCGCACACTGACTGTGCATCAACGCAGAGAGCCCGATCTCGGGTCGCGGCCGGGAAAGCGTTCATCCGCCACGGTCCCAAGGTCGCCCGGCAGTCGGACGGGAATCGTCGGAACCTTGCGTCCCGCGAGGGTCCGGCAGATCGCAAAGGGCCGATCTCAGCCCAACCCCAAGAGGATTGCCCAATCCTTGAGCACTGCATCGTGGACGCCTTCGGCCAGCTCGGACCGGGACCGCAGAAACCTGACCCATGGCAAGTTTCGAAATGGGGCGGAAACACCAGAACCGCCTAAAATGAATGCAAAAAATTCCGTGAAACTGCGTAGTCCTGCCAGCGATTGGGCGGCACCGGTTTGCGCCATGCACACACCGCAAAGCGGGTCTGCACCCTCATGCATTGAAAGACTCGGAGCGATCCTCCAAATGTTCTTCAACGAACATTGCTAGATGTTCAGCAAGTTTCCTGAGGCTCTCTCCTCCTCCCTGAGCCTGGGAATCAGCGGCGACCCTCTCTCCTCCTCCCTGAGGGTCGCCGCGCCTCCCCCTCCTCCCCTGTCCCCACACAGAAGAAGCGGAAGACGCGACGTCTCGTCAGCTGTAGCTCTCGCGCAGCTGGTTCTTCTGTACCTTGCCCATGGTGTTGCGCGGCAGCGCATCGATCATCTCGTAACGCTGCGGGTGCTTGAAGCGCGCCAGCGCGCCCTTCACCGTCGCGGCGATGGCGTCGAGATCGGGCGTCGCGCCGGGCTCGGCCACCACCAGCGCCAGCGGAGTCTCTCCGAAATCCGCGTGCGGGATGCCGATCACGGCCGACTCGAGCACCCCGGGCTGGTCGTCGATGACCATCTCGATTTCCTTGGGGTAGATGTTGTAGCCGCCCGAGATGATCAGGTCCTTGTTGCGCCCGACGATCTGCACGTAGCCATCGGCATCCAGCGTGCCGAGATCGCCGGTGATGAAGAACCCGTCCGCACGCAGCTCCTCGGCGGTCTTCTCGGGCATCTTCCAGTACCCCTTGAAGACGTTCGGGCCGCGCACCTCGATCTGGCCGACCTCGCCCTGAGGCACCTCCTTGCCGGTCTCGGGATCGGTGATCTTGAGCTCGACCCCGGGCAACGGGAAGCCCACGGTGCCGGCGCGGCGCTCGCCGTCATAGGGGTTCGAAGTGTTCATGTTGGTTTCGGTCATGCCGTAGCGCTCGAGGATGCGGTGCCCGGTGCGGGCCTCGAACTTCTCGTGCGTGTCCGACAACAGCGGCGCCGAGCCCGACACGAAGAGCCGCATGTGCTGCGCCAGTTTGCGGGTGAAGCGCGGATCGTCGAGCAGGCGGGTGTAGAAGGTCGGCACGCCCATCATCGAGGTGGCCTTCGGCATCCACTCGATCAGCTGGTCGATGTCGAGCTTCGGCAGGAAGACCATCGCACCGCCCGAAAGCAGCATGATGTTCGACGCCACGAAAAGCCCGTGGGTGTGGAAGATCGGCAGCGCGTGCAGCAGCACGTCATCCTTGGTGAAGCGCCAATGTTCGGCCAGCGTCTCGGCGTTCGACAGCAGATTGTTCTGCGTCAGCATGGCGCCTTTCGAGCGCCCGGTGGTGCCCGAGGTGTAGAGGAAGGCCGCAAGATCCTCATCGTCGCGGTCGACGGTCTCGAAGCTGTCGGACTTGCCGGCGGCGGCGTCGCTGAGGCTGCCCGAGCCATCCGCGTCGAGCGTCAGAAGCTGCGCGCCGAGTCCCTCGGCGACCGGGCGCAGCCCGGCCTCGCGCTTGGGTCCGCAGACCACCAGCGCCGCGCCGCTGTTCTCGATGAAATAGGTCAGCTCGTCGACGGTGTAGCCGGTGTTGAGCGGCAAAAAGACCACCCCGGCCTGCACGCAGGCGGCATAAAGCGCCAGCGCCTCGGGCGACTTGTCGACCTGCGCCGCCAGCCGGTCGCCCGGCGCGACGCCAAGATCGGCGATGACATGCGCGAAGCGCGCCGCCATGGCAAGGAAGTCCGAATGGCTCAGCACGCGGCCATCAGCGAGCATCAGGAAGGGGGTGTCTTGTCCGGCATGGGCCCCGAAGAGGCGGTCATACAGCGGGTTCGGCATGGATCTGGCTCCTATCCGAAGGATTTTTCTGCGCTTGCCGCCTGCGACCGGATCTCGGGCGAGGCCGCGATCTGGTAGGAGGCTGCAAAGTGTTCGTGGTTCTGCGACACGCGGGCGAGATCGTAAAGGTAGTTCACCATCACGCCGCCCGACTGGGCCATGCCCTTGTCGGAGGTATCGGCCCTCGCGTGGACCTTGTGGACCAGCGCGCCGTTGCCGAGATGGAAGCGGGCCACCGGGTCCTGCGGCGCACCGTTGGGACGCCGCGCGTTGGTCAGGTAATAGGCGGCCAGCTGCGTCATCCGCGCGTCGTCCGTCACGTCATGTGCGTGGCCTTCCGTCTCGAGCCAGCGGGCGAAGCCCGGGATCGGCGAGAGGGTGACAAAGGTGCTCAGCTGCGGCAGCTCGAGCGCGAGATCGGCCGCCACCTGCTTGATCAGCGAATTGCCGAACGAGATGCTGGCCAGCCCCGACTGGCAGTTCGAGATCGAGTAGAATACGGCGGTGTCGGCCTCCTGCGGGGCGATCTTGTCGCGCTCTTCGGCCAGCAACGTCTGGATCGAACCGGGCACGCCCTTGGTCAGCGCCACCTCGACGAAGATCAGCGGCTCGTCGGGCATTGCCGGGTGGAAGAAGGCAAAGCAGCGCCGGTCCTCGGGCTCGAGCCTGCGGCGCAGGTCGTCCCAGCTGTCGATGGCGTGCACCGCCTCGTAGGCGATGATCTTCTCGAGGATCTGCGCCGGGCTGTCCCAGTTCATCGGGCGCAGCACGAGGAAGCCCCGGTTGAACCAGCTGGCGAACAGGTGCCGGAAGTCGAGATCGAGCGCCTGCAGCGTGTCGTCCCCCTTGCTCAGACGCAACAGATCGGCGCGCATATGCACCAGCGCCTGCGTCGCGCCCGGCACCTGGTTGAGGCGGCGGATCAACTCCTGCCGGGGCGGCTCGGACGCCTCCATGAAGGCGCGGTAGCTCGATTTGCTCTGGCCCTGCTCGTAGGCGTCAAGCGCGCTGCGCACCGCCTCGGCGTCGATGGTCATGTCCTGCGCCAGATGGTGGAAGAAGGCGAGCTTCGCGTCGTCCTCCATGCCCTCGTAGCGTTCAAGGATGCTGCGCGCCACGGTCTGTCCCGAGATCTCGCCCGAGGCGCCGATCAGGTCGGCGGTCAGCGCCTCGAGCGGACGATTGTCGGGCTTCGAGCTGCCGCCGATACGGTAGCGGCGCTCGAACACGGTGGAGAGAAGATCCGCGAGAATGGTCATATGGCAACCCCCATCACGAGATCGGGCAGCCAGGTGGCAAGGCCCGGGAACAGACACAGCAGCACGATCGCCACCACCATGCAGGCCACGAAGGGCAGCGAGCCCACGAGGATGGTGCGCAGCGAGATATCGGGCGCGATGCCGTTGATCACATAGAGGTTGAGACCGACCGGCGGAGAGATCAGGCCAATCTCCATGTTGATGGTCAGCACCACAGCGAACCAGATCGGATCGAACCCGGCGGTGGTGATGATCGGCAGCAGGATCGGCGCCGCCATCAGGATCACCGCCACCGGCGGCAGGAAGAAGCCGGCGATGATCAGGAAGACGTTGATCGTGCCCATCAGCACCCAGCGGTTCACGTCGAGCGTGCCGATCCACTCGGCGATGGCCTGCGTAATGAAGAGCGAGGACAGCATGTAGGAGAACACGCCAGCGGCGGCGATGATGAAGAGGATCATCACCGACTCCTTTGTGCTGTCGCGCAGGATCACCCAGATCGCGCGCGGATCCCACAGCTTGTAGATCACCACCGCGATCAGCAGGCAGAGCAGCGCGCCCACCGCCGCCGTCTCGGACGGCGTGGCGATGCCGCCATACATGGCGTAGAGCACGCCGATGATGATCGCCACGAAAGGCAGCACGCGGGGCAGGATCTCCATCCGCTCACGCCAGCTGTAGCTGCCCGCCGACAGCACCGAGGCCTGCCCCGAGCGCCAGGTCGACCACAGCGACCAGACCATGAACAGCCCGACCAGCATCAGCCCCGGCACCACGCCGGCAAGGAACAGGCGGCCGATCGAGGTCTCGGTGGCGATGCCGTAGACGATCATCGTGACCGAGGGGGGAATGAGGATGCCGAGCGTGCCGCCCGCGGCGATCGAGCCCGCGGCAACCCCATCGGGATAGCCGCGCTTGCGCATCTCGGGGATGCCCATCTTGCCGATCGCGGCGCAGGTCGCGGGGCTCGAGCCCGACATCGCGGCAAAGAGCGCGCAGGCGCCGAGGTTCGACACCACCAGCCCGCCGGGGATGCGGGTGAGCCAGCGCTCGAGCGCCTCGTAGAGATCGGCGCCGGCGCGGGTCGAGGCGATGGCCGCGCCCATGATGATGAACATCGGGATCGAGAGCAGCGCGAAATTGTCGAGCTTGCCGAAGAAGATCTCCGGGATCAGCGACAGCGAGGACATGCCGTCGAAGACGATCAGGAAGCCGGCCGAGACCACCAGGAGACCGGCGGCAACCGAGATCCCCGAGAACAGCACGGCGATGGTCAGGACGGCGACGAGCGCGCCAAGGGTGAGCGGATCCATCAATCGGCCCTTTCGCTGGCCGCGTCGGCGGCGTGTGTTTCGGTAAGGGTGGCGTCTTCGCTCAGCCCGAAGGGCTTCTCGATGCCGGTCATCATGGCGAAGAAATCGGCGGCCACCTGCAGGGTGTAGAGGCCAAAGCCCACCGGCAGCGCCAGGTAGGGCACCCAGAGCTTGGGGTTCCACGGCGAGTTCGAGGTCTCGCCCCAGTCCCAGGCCTCGTGCCAGAACTCGTAGCCGTACCAGAGCATCCCGCCCGAGACGGCGAGGGTGGCGAGCATCACCACGACGGCGAGCACGCGACGCAGGCCGGGCGGCAGCATCAGGGGCAGCAGGTCGACGTTCACGTGCCCACGCAGGTATTGCACGTAAGGCAGGCCCAGCATGGTGGCGGCGATGACGATGTAGGTCACGCCCTCGGTCTGCCAGATGGTGGAGCCGTTGAGCACGAAGCGGACGAAGATCATCTGGCAGGTGATCACCACCGCCGCGACGATCATCAGGGCGGCCACGATGCCGCAGATGCGGCTGAGCAGCCCGATCAGGCGCAGCACGGGATTGCCGCCGTGCCGGGCCGAGGGAATGGCGTGTAGGGAACCGGACATGTCGAGGCTTTCTTGTCAGGCGTCAGGGAAAGAGCGATCAGGGCGCTGCCCGGGGCAAGGGCGCGCGGCGCTGTCTCTCTTGGTCAGGGAATGGGCGGGCCGCCATGGCCCGCCCGGGGTCAGCTCACTCGACGCTGAGCGCGAGATCAAGAAGCCGCTGGCCGTCCGGCGAGCCTTCGAGGAAGGCCTTGTAGGCGGTCTCCTTGGCGATGGTTTGCCAGGCGTTGAACTCCTCCTCGGTCATCTCGGCGATCTCGACACCGTTCTCGGCAAAGACCTCGCGGGCGTTGGTGTCCTGCGCCTTGGCCTCTTCGAGGTAATAGGCTTCGGCCTTGGCCGAGGCATCGAGCAGCGCCTGCTGCTGTTCCTCGGTGAGCCCCTCGAAGGTCGACTTGTTCATCAGCATCGGCTGATACATGAACCACAGCGCATACTCACCCGCCGGGGTGAAGCAGGCCACCTGCTCGTAGATCCGGTACGACACAAAGGACGAGGACGAGGTGTTGGCCGCGTCCAGAACGCCGGTCTGCATGGCGTTGTAGATCTCGGCCGAGGACATCGACGCGATCGAGGCACCGGCACCGGCCAGCATCTGCTCAAAGGCCTTGCCCGCGGCGCGGGTCTGCTTGCCCTGCACGTCATCGGGCGCGGTGATGCATTCCTCGGTCCCGGCAAAGCCGCCGGCGAGGTAGCCATGCACCAGCGTCATCACGTCATCCTCGTTCAGGATCGCCTCGATCTCGTCCATGAACTCGGAGTCGTTGAGCCGCGCGGCGTGGTCGTGGTTCTTCACGAGGCCCGGCATCAGGGTGAGGTTGTAGGGATTGCGCAGGCCACCCGCGTAGGCCAGCGGGAAGACGATCATGTCGACCTGCCCGCGCGCCAGCGGCTTGTACTGCTCGCGCGCCTTGAACAGCGACTGCGTCGGGAAAATCTTGATGTCGAGATCGACATCGGCGGCGGCGACCTCGTCGGCCACCATCTGCGCCACCTTGTGGCGCAGGTCGCTCTCGGAAAACTGGTGCGACAGGCGCAGCTCGGCGGCGTGCATGGCGGACGTGCCAAGCAGAACGGTCGCGGCGGCGGCCGCGAGGGTCTTGGTAAACTTCATGGTTTCTCCTCCCAGAGTTGACCGGATTGTGCCTCCGGTCGACGCCCAACCTTGCAATGATTGTTTTTCTAGTCAAGGTTTTCGTATACAAGAATTACGTTCTTGTCGCTCAGGGCTGGGTTCACTAGGATATTTCCATGGAAAGAAAGCGTTCGGACATCATCGCTGACGAGTTGGAGAGCCTGATCCTCGACGGCTCCTTCTCGGATGGCGAGCGGCTCGACGAATCCCAGCTGGCCGAGCGTTTCAACGTCTCGCGCACGCCCCTACGCGAAGCCTTCCAGCGGCTGGCGCTGTCGGGGCTGGCTGAGCAGATCCCGCGCCGGGGCGTCTTCGTGCGCCAGCCCGGACCGGTGGAACTGATCGAGATGTTCGAGGTGATGGCGGCGCTCGAGGCGCTCTGTGGCGAGCTTGCGGCCGCGCGCATCACGGATGCGGCGTTGGAGGAGCTGCGCGCCGCCAACCTGCGCTGTCAGCAAGCGGTCGAAGCGCGCGACACCGATGCGTACTACCGCGAGAACGAGTGCTTTCACGGCATCCTCTACCGCCAGTCCGGCAACGGCTTCCTTGAACAGGAAAGCCGCCGCCTGCATCGCCGCCTTCAGCCGTTCCGCCGGCTGCAGCTAAGGGTGCGCGGGCGGCTGGCGCAGTCGATGGCCGAGCACGAGGCCATCGTCGATGCGCTCGAGGCGGGTGACGCCAAGGGCGCGGCGGCGGCCCTCAAGAGCCATGTCGCGGTGCAGGGCGAGAAGTTCCACCACCTGATCGCCAGCCTGCGGCAGGCGGCGGAGTAAGACGCGCCCCCGCGCCACGCAAAAAGGCCGCCCCTCGGGACGGCCTTTTCAGTCTCACAAGCCAGGACGCACTCAGCCGTTGAGCTCGGTCCAGGCCATGTCTTCGCCGCCAAGGCCGCCCTTCTGAACGCGGGTCGGCAGGCCGATGCGGTCGAGGATGGTGAAGAACGGCTTCGGATCCATCTCCTCCACGTTCTTCATGGTCTTGGCGTCCCACTCGCCGGTGGCGATCAGCATCGCTGCGGCGACCGGCGGCACGCCGGCGGTGTAGGAAATGCCCTGCGAGCCCACTTCCTCGTAGGCTTCCTTGTGGTCGGCGACATTGTAGACGAAGTACTCGACCGCCTCGCCATCCTTCACGCCGGTCACCAGATCGCCGATACAGGTCTTGCCGGTATAGTCAGGCGCCAGCGATGCGGGATCGGGCAGGCACGCCTTGACCACCTTCAGCGGCACCACTTCGCCACCATCGGCCAGCGTCACCGGCTGCTCGGACAGCAAACCGATGTTCTTCAGCACGGTGAAGACGTTGATATAGTGATCGCCGAAGCCCATCCAGAAGCGCACGTCGGCATCCGGGTAGTTGGTCGCAAGGCTGTGCACCTCGTCATGGCCCGATTGGTAGGCCTTCGAGGGCCCGACCACCGGCAGATCCCACTCGCGCCCGGAGGCGAACATGGTGGTCTCTTTCCACTGCTTGTCTTCCCAGTAATAGACCACGCCGGTGAATTCGCGGAAGTTGATCTCCGGGTCGAAGTTGGTGGCAAAGTACTTGCCGTGCGAGCCCGCGTTGATGTCGACGATGTCGATGCTCTTTACCTCGTCCATCTGGTCGATGGCGAAGCGGGCGTAGGCGTTGACCACGCCGGGATCGAAGCCCGCGCCGAGGATGGCGGTGACGCCCTTCTCGGCGCATGCATCGCGGCGCTTCCACTCGTAGTTGGCGTACCACGGCGGGGTCTCGCAGATCTTGTCGGGCTCTTCGTGGATCGCGGTGTCGATATAGGCCACGCCGGTCTCGATGCAGGCGTCGAGCACGTGCATGTTGACGAAGGCGGTGCCCACGTTGATCACGATCTCGGCCCCGGTCTTGCGGATCAGCTCCGCCACCTCGGCGGATTGGGTCGCGTCGACCGCGTGCGCCTCGAAGGCACCGTCGACCTTCATCGCGCCCTTGGCCTGCACGCTCTCGATGATCGCGTCGCATTTGGCCTTGGTCCGGCTGGCGATATGCAGGTCACCCAGCACGTCGTTGTTCTGGGCGCATTTATGCGCCACCACCTGGGCGACGCCGCCGGCGCCGATGATGAGAACGGTCTTCTTCAAGACTTTACCCTCCTTGCACGTTAAGTGGGTGCGCCGCGAGGCGCGGTCATGTCACGACAGGGCCGCCGCGAAATCCTCGTATCCGAAGCTGCGCACGAGCCGCTCGGTGCCGTCAAGCTCACGGATGGCGATCGACGGCATCTGCACGCCGTTGAACCAGTTCTTCTTGACCATTGTGTAACCGGCGGCGTCCTGAAGGCTCAGCCGGTCGCCGGCCTGCAGCGCCTTGGGAAAGCGGAACTCGCCGAAGATATCGCCGGCGAGGCAGGACTTGCCGCAGATCATCCACTCCTGATCGCCACTTTCCTGCATCTTCGCGCTCTCGCGGTAGATCAGCAGGTCGAGCATATGCGCCTCGATCGAGCTGTCGACGATGGCGAGGTTCTTGCCGTTGAAGAGCGTGTCGAGCACCGTCACCTCGAGCGTGGTCGACTTGGTGATCGCCGCCTCGCCCGGTTCGAGATAGACCTGCACCTCGTTCTCGCCGGCGAAGCGCTTGAGCCGCTCGGCCAGCTTGTCGAGCGGGTAATCCTCGCCGGTGAAGTGGATGCCGCCACCGAGCGAGATCCAGTTCATCCGCTTGATCAGCGGGCCGAAGCGGGCCTCGATCTGGCCCAGCATCTCGTCGAAGCGCTCGAAGCTCGCGTTTTCGCAGTTGTTGTGGAACATGAAGCCCGAGATCAGCTCGGCCACCGGCTCGATATCCTCGGGCGCGTGTTCGCCCAGCCGCGAGAAGGGCCGCGCCGGATCGGCGAGATCGAAGCCCGAGGTCGAAACGCCGGGGTTCACCCGCAGGCCACGCGTATGATCCCGGCTCTTCTCCTCGAAGCGTTGCAGCTGCTGCGCGGTGTTGAAGATCACCTTGTCCGAGGAGGCCAGAACCTCGTCGATCTCGTCCGGCGCCCATGCCACGGAATAGGCGTGGGTCTCGCCGGGGAACTTCTCGCGCCCGAGCTTGACCTCGAAGAGCGAGGACGAGGTGGTGCCGTCCATGTATTCCGACATCATGTCGAAGACCGACCACGTGGCGAAGCATTTCAGCGCCAGAAGCGCCTTGGCGCCCGACTGCTCGCGCAGATGGGCGATCTTCTCCATGTTCGGCAGAAGGCGGGATTTGTCGATGAGATAGTAAGGCGTCTGCATGCGCGTCAGGACCTTGGTTACGAGGGAGGCGTGATGCATCGGGCGGGGCTGTGTGGGGCCACATAGTCCGACTGACCCCACGTCGCAAGCTTGCAGGGGGCCTTGGGCCGCTTTTTCCGCCCCCCCTTCTCGCGCCGGGCGGCGGGAACCGATCAACCGGCGGCGGGTTTTGCCCGACTGCGCACCGGTCGCATGGCTTTCCCGCGCCGCCCGACCTAGATTGTGCGTATCGCAAGGGCTGGAGACCACATGCGCTTTGTCTGGATCACGCTTGGAACGCTGGCGCTGGGGCTCGGGCTGCTGGGCGTGGTGCTGCCCGTGCTGCCGACCACCCCCTTCGTGCTGCTGGCGGCGTTTTCCTATGCGCGCGGCTCGGACCGGATGCACCGGATGCTGGTGGAAAGCCGGATGTTCGGCCCGATGATCGCCGACTGGCAGGCCGAGGGTGCGATCTCGCGCCGCGCCAAGATCACCGCCGCCAGCATGATGCTATTGGTCTTCGCCGTGAGCCTGTGGATGCGTCTGCCTTGGCAAGCGCTGCTGTTCCAGGGCCTCGCCATGGGCGGCGCCGCCACCTACGTATTGACACGGCCGCTGCCGGTGCGCGACCGCTAAGCTTGAATCCCGTCGAGCACGCGCCCCATGATGGCCGCCGTGTCGGACCAGCGCGGCAGGGCGCGGCCCTCCGCACGGGCCCTGCGCGCCAGCTCCGCACGCGCCGCGTCATCGCTCAGCAGGTGCCGCAGGTGGTCCGCGAAGGTCTCGGGGTCATCCGGCGGGGCAAGCAGCGCCCCCTGCCCCACGGTGTCGGGCACCGCACCGCCCGCGCAGGTGACGATGGGCAGCCCGTGGCAGAGCGCCTCGGCCAGCGCCATGCCATAGCCCTCGTAGCGGGTCGCCAGCGCGAAGAGGCGCGCCTCGCGATAGGCCCGTGCGAGTGCCGCGTCCGGCAACTCCCCCGCCAGCGAGACGCGATCCGCAAGCCCGGTCCCGGCGATCAGCGCGCGCAGTTCCGCCTCGACCACAGCATCGAAACTCTTGCCGACGATCTGCGCGCTCCAGTCGAGATCGGCGATCCGCGCCAGCGCCCGGATCAGCACGTCATGCCCCTTGCGCCGCGCCAGAAGCCCGACCGAGAGGATCCGCGGCCCGGCCTCGACGCCTGTCAGATCGCGCGGCCCGTCATAGCCCGGCAGCGCCACGGTGATCCTGTCCGGATCGGCGCCGAGCCCGATATAGGTCTCTCGGGTGTGCGGGCTGGTCACCACGACCGCCTCGGCATGGCGGATGTTGGCGATCTCCTGCGCCAGCAGCTGGCGCGACAGGTCGGGCGCGAGCCCCTGCTCCATCCCCATCGGGTGGTGCAGCATCGCCACCACCGGACAGCGCAGCCGGGCGAGCTGCGCGGTCTCCATCGCCGCGAAGAGGAGGCCGTCGAGGATCAACGGCTGATCCGGAGGCAAGGCCTCCAGCACCTCAGCCACCTCGGCCCGCAGCGCCACGTCTTGCTCTGCCGCCGCAGCCTCGGCCGGAACGCGCACATGCGTCACCGGGCGCCCCGAGGCCTGCAGCTCCTCCAGCAGCCGCCGCTGGTAGATGAACCCGCCGGTCATCTGGCGATGATCGCCGGGGATCGCGAAGGCGCAGGGTCTCATCGCGCCAGCTGCTCGGCATTGGTGCGCGCCAGCACCCAGCGCTCGAGTGCCCCCACGAGCCCGTGAACACAGACTGCCACCAGCCCGATCAGCGCGATGGCGCTCCACAGCATGCCATAATCCGAGGTCGAGGCCACCGTCGCCATCAGCGCGCCGATGCCGCGCCCGGTGGCCAGCCACTCGGCGGTCGTCACCGCGAGGATCGCCGCCGGGATCGCCATGCGCGCCGAGGCGAAGAACGCCGGCAGCATCGCCGGCAACTGCGCCCCCAGCATCCGCCGCCAGCGCCCCGCCGCGTAGACCTCGAAAAGGTCGAGCACCGCGCGCGGCGTGCGCGCCAGCCCGTGCAGGCAGGCCACCAGCGTCGGGAAGAAGATCATGACCGCCACCACTGCGATGGTTCCGGCAGCTCCCCGCCCCAGCGCCCAGACGATCAGCGGCGCGGTGGCGACGATGGGAATGGAGCGCAGCGCAATCGCCACCGGCATGGTGAGCGACGCGACGCGCGGCGCCAGCGTCAGTGCCACCGCCAGCCCCGCCCCGAGCGCCAGCCCGGCGAGGTAACCCGGTGCGGTGAAGGCCAGCGTCTCGGCCATCGCGCCCAGCAACTTTGCCCGGTGCGCCTCCGCCCCCGGACCGCTCACCATATAGGCCCAGACATCCTCTGGCCGCTTGGCAAAAAAGCGCGGTAACGCGAAAAGCTCCATCGCGCCCTTCCAGAGCGCCAGCGTCACGGCAAGCGCCAGCAGCGCCTCCCCCGGCCCCCGCCAGCGGCTCTTCCGCGTCTCCAATGGCGCGGCCAAGAGCACCTGCGGCGGCGCGAGATCGAGCCTGCGCCCGGCCCAGCCCACGGCGGCGAAGGCCAGCACCGACACCGCCGAGGCGATCACCGCGATCGACCACGTGGCCGGCAGGTCGAGCGCACGCAGCGCCCGCACGGTCAGCACGCCCAAACCGCGCTCGGCCCCGGTGAACTCGCCCACAATGGCGCCGAGAAACGCCGCCGGCGCCGCGATCTGCAGCCCCGCCACCAGATAGGGCAGCGCCGCCGGCAACCGCACCTCGCGCAGCGCCACCAGGCGCCCGCGCCCGTAGCTGCGCACGAGGTCGAACCAGCCCTGCGGCGCGGCGCGCAGCCCCACCAGCACCGGCAGGAAGGTGGTGTAATAGACCGCCAGCGCCGCCAGCGTCACCTGCGGCCCTTCGCCGGGGCCATAGAGCACCCGCAGGATCGGCCCGGTCGCCACCAGCGGCAGGCAGAACACCAGCAGCGCCAGCGTCGAGACCAGCCGCTCGGCCCGTGGCACCAGCACCACAAGCAGCGCCATGAGCACCCCTGCGAGGTTGCCCCAGACAAAGCCCCGGACCGCCGCCCAGAGCGTCACCATGAAGGCGCGCCAGAGCAGTCCGGCATGGTCGACCATGTGGGCCAGGATGGCGCTTGGGGCCGCAATGAAGAAGCTCTGCGCGGTGAGCCGCGCCAGCACCTCCCACAGCACGACGGCCAGCAGCGCCACGATCAGCCCACTGCCCGGCAGGCGCGCCGCGAACCCGCCGCTCTGTGCGACCGTCCCGCTCATTGCGCCGCGAGCCGGCCCGGCGCCTGCCCGTCGCGCAGCGCCGCCGAGACTTGCCCGCAGGTCTCGCGGAAGGCTTCCGAGGCCAGCACCACACCATCGCGCGGGCGCGGCAGGTCGACCGCGATGTCGGCGGCGATGCGCGCCGGGCGTGGGCTCAGCACGAGGATGCGGTCGGCCAGCCGCACCGCCTCGGCGACCGAATGCGTCACCAGCACCGAGGTCGCGCCGTGCGCTTCCCAGAGCGCCGGCAGCTCAGCGTTGAGCCGGTCGCGCGTCAGCTCGTCGAGCGCGCCAAAGGGTTCGTCGAGCAGCAAGAGCTCCGGCGCGCTGGCCATCGCCCGGGCAATTGCCGCACGCTGACGCATGCCGCCCGAGAGCTCCGCCGGACGCCGCCCCTCGAAGCCCGAAAGCCCAACCAGCTCGATCAGTTCGGACACCGCGCCGGCATCGCGCGGGCGGCGCGCCAGAGAGCGGCCAAGCGCCACGTTGCCGGCCACCGTCCGCCATGGCAGGAGCGCCGCGTCCTGAAACGCGACCGACAGCGCGGCACGCTTGCGCAGATCGTCGGGGGTTTCCTCGCCGATGCGGATCTCGCCCGTGGACGGGCGTTCGAGCCCCGCGATCAGGCGCAGGAGCGTGGACTTGCCACAGCCCGACGGCCCGACGAGCGCCGTCATGCTGCCGCCCGCGAGCCGAAGGTCGAGCGGCGCCACCGCCGGGATCTCGCCCGCCGGTCCACCGAAGCTCTTGGAGACACCGGTCAGACGGATGTCGGGCCGTTGCGCGTCAGGCATCCATGCGCCTCTCAGCCATGCACCTCTTCCAGGATCGAGCGGTCCCAGAGATCCGCGCTCACCGGCTTGTCGAGCAGCGCCAGCGTCTCGACATTGGCGGCCACGGTCTCGTCGGTGAACCAGCCGAAGCCCTCGGCCTCGGTCAGATCCGAGAACATCAGCGGCACCTGGCGCTCGGCCTGCAGCTCCTGCGTCTCGAGATCGAGCCCCGCATCGGGGAACATCTCGACGGTCAGCGCAGCGGCGGCGGCGGGGTCGGCCTGGTAGTCCTGCCAGCCCATGACTTCGCCCTTCATCAGCGCCACCAGTTGGTCGCGACGGTTGGCGAGGCTGTCCTCGGTGGCAATATAGGTCTGCGAATGCACCGCGTAGCCTTGATCGGCGAGCAGCATGGTGACATTCTCGACGCCCTGGATCTCCATCGCGACCGGCAGATCGGTGGCCCAGCAGAGCAGGCAGTCGACCTGCCCCTGCACCAGCGGAGCCGGGTCGTATTGCGTCGGCACCACCTCGATCTCCGAGATGTCGACGTCGTTGATCGAGCACAGCGCCTCGAGCACCGGCATGTTGGCGAGCGCCATGCCGATCTTCTTGCCGACCAGATCGGCGGGGCTGTTCACCGGGTTTTCAGCCAGCGAGGCGATGGCGAAGGGGTTTTTCTGCATCGCCACGCCGATGATCTTGAACGGCGCGCCCTGATTGACCGCGGCGGCGGTATAGTCCGCCGCCGAGATGCCGACGAGCGCGGTGCCCGCGACCACCGGCGGCTCGACCGGCGCGTTCGGCCCGCCCGGCTGAAGCGCGACCTCGAGACCGGCGTCGCTCCAGTAGCCCTTGTCCTGCGCGATGTAGCTGCCCCCGAACTGCACCGAGTGCAGCCACGAGAGCTGGAAGTTGACCGCGTCCTGCGCGCGGGCGCGGCGCGGCAGGATCAGGCCGGCGGTGGCGGTGGTCAGGGCGCCACCCAGAAACAGGCGGCGGCTGGGGGTTCGGAACGTCATGGCAAAGGTCCTCCCGGTTTTTCAGAAGATTAGGTTATTCGGTCGGTGAAGCAATCTCTGCGGTCTCCTGCGGGGCCTGCTGGGCGGTTCGCTGCAGGAAGAATGCCCCGGGCAGGGCAGAGAGCAGCATGGCGATCCCGAAGGCGATGCTGGCGGCGATCCCCGCCTCGGCCCCGAGCCCCGCCATGGTGAAAAGGCTCGCCGCCGCCCCCTCGCGCCAGCCCCAGCCCGCCACCGAGGCGGGCAGCAGCATGGCGGTGAGGATCAGCGGCACGATCAGCAGCGCCGTGGTGGGTGCGAGCGCGCTGCCGGTGGCGCGGGCGGCAAGGGCGAAGGCCGCCACGGTGAGCAGCGCGACCAGCACCGACAGGGCGGTCTGCACCGGCCAGCGCCGCAGCAGCGCCTCGCGCACGGCCCGGCGCCAGCCACCCTCGCGCCCCCCGGCGCGGCCAAGCGCCAGCGGCACCGCGCCGATCAGCAGCGCCACGAGGAAAGCGAGGGGCAGCCACGCGATGGCCGGCAGTGCGCTCGCGGCCGGCAGAAAATTCTGCGGCGCCACGACGAGCAGCATCAGGCCCAGCACCGCCACCAGCGCCATGCCCGCCTGCCCCGAGGCGCGCTCGAGCACCACCGCCTGCGCGGCGCGGCGCATCGGCCCGCCCTTGCGGCTGCGCATGGCCCGCGCGGCATCTCCCAGCACGCCGCCGGGCAGGGTCTGGTTGACGAATTGCGCAAGGTAATATTCCCGCACCGCCTCTTCCGCGCTCAGGGGCAGGTTGAGGGCCTTTGCCGTGAGCTTCCAGCGCAGCGCCGAGAGTAGCGTCACCGCGTTCAGCAGCGCGATCGCGCCGATGAACCACCCGGCCGACAGCCCCGAGAGCCGGGCCAGCACCGCGCGCCCGTCGGCAAGCCACAGGCAGAGCGCGATCAGCGCCAGCGGCACGAAGACGCGCAGCAGCCTCACGATCCCTCCTCCGTCTCTCGGCTCGTGGCCTCGAGAAAGCGGTCACGAAAGGCGCTCATCGGCCAGCTTGCCAGCGCCGGATCGGGCGTCAGGCCGGCGCTCCAGCCCCAGCCCTCGAACAGCGAGACTGCTTCGGGGGGCCCGATCAGGTGCACCGGCACATCCATGCCGCCCTTCTGCGACGCGAAGCCCGCCGCCTGATGGTCGCCCAGCACGATCAGCAGCGGCGGCCTCTCGCGCGGGAGCGCCGCCCAGCTCAGCACCGTCTCTACAGAGTAGTCGAGCGCCCGCCCGTAATGATCGCGGATGGTGTCGCGACTGGCCCAGACCTCGCCCGGCGTCGGGCCCGCGACCGCCTGCGCGTCGAAGATGCTGCCGTCGCCAATCGCCTCCCACGGCACCATCTCTGCCACCGGCGTCCACGGCGCGTGGCTCGAGATCAGCGCGATCTCGGTCATCCGCGGCGCGCCCTGTGGCGCCAGTCGCTCATAGGCCGCGAGCGTGTACTGGTCGGGCATGGTCACCCAGTTGAAGGGCAGCCCTTCGTAGCCGAGATCCGCGGCCGCCAAGACCGTCTCGAAGCCAAGCTGCGGCCCCTCGGGCCAGGGCATCACGATCGCCGGCGCGACGGCAACGCTTTGGTATCCCGCGTCTTGTGCCAGTGTGAACAGCGTCTTGCGCGGGCTTGTCAGCAGCGCGCGGTAGCGGGTCTGGTCGCTCACGTCGAGGCCGGAGGCCAGTGCCCCGTGCGCCAGCCAGCTCTGTCCGCCCATCACCGGCGAGGTCAGCCAGCCCGAACGCGCCTCGAGCCCCGCCTGTCTCAGCGCCGCCTCAGCCTCCGCAAGCGTTTTTGCATGGCGGGGGGCATAAAGCGGGTTGTCAAAGGCGGCGCGACCGTAGCTTTCGATGAAGGCGATCACCACGTCGCGCCCGCCAAGCTGCGCCAGCAGCCCGCCCCGCCCGGCCCACGGATCGGTCTCGGCGGCGACACGGAACTCGGCCAGCGCGGCGCGCGAGCGGCTGAAATCGCGCAGGTGCTCGGCGGCGAGGCGCGAGGTGAAGGCGGCGCCCGGCGGGTTCCAGCCCTGCCAGCCGTTCAGCGCGGTGCGGATCTCCACCGCCGAAAGCCCGGCAAAGACCAGCGCTATGGTCCCCGCCAAGAGACGCACCAAGGCCGGAAGGCGGCTGCCGGTCCGAGCCCAGAGCCGCAGCGCGCGGTAGAGCAGCCACGCCATGGCGGCAAGCGCGAGCATCAGCAGCAGCCCCAGAACCACCGTGCCGACAAGACCGATGCTCCCGGACAGCAGATTCAGCCCGGCAGGCAGCAGGTGCATGTCTGCCAGTGGATCGAAGCCTCGCGCGAAGGCGGTGTAGACGCCGAAATCGGCAAGCTTCACCAACACCATGAGCAACAGCGCAAGCGCCGCGAGCAGCGCCAGCCAAGTCGCCCGCCGCCCCAGCGCGAGAAGCCCCAGCAGAAGCACCGGCAACTCGAGCGGCACAAGCCGCAGGGCGCGCCAGCTGAGCGCGTTCGGATGGTTGGGCTGGATCAGCACGAGATCGATCAGCAAGGCCGAGGCGATAAGCGCAAGGGCCAGCCGCACCCCGCCTTTCACCGGTGCCTCGTCAGCCAGAGCACGTCGGCCGCGAAGGACCATGTCAGCAGCGCCAGCGCGATGAGTGCAAGGACCACGCTCACCGGCGGCATCACCACCGGCGCGAGCAGCACCACCAGAGCGCCGATCTGGATCACGCAGACCAGTTTGCGCCGGAAGCGCTGCGGCAAGGGCGCCGCGAGCCAAGGCAGCGGGTACGAGGCGAGCACGAAGAGATAGCGCATCCCGCCGAGCAGCAGAACCCACGGCCCCGCCGCGCCGCTCTGCCAGACCACGGCGGAGAGCAGCAGCGCGAAGACCGCGTCGACTTCCATGTCGAACCGCGCGCCCCACGGCCCCGCAAGCCCGGCGCGCCGTGCCAGCGGCCCGTCAAGCCCGTCGAGCGCCAGCGTCGCCAGAGCGAGGGCAAAGATCGCCCAGCCGGTCCTGCCCTCGGTGAGCTCGGGGCGCAGCAGCGGCACCAGCATCAGCGCCGCGAGCGCCAGCCGGCCAAGGGTAAGCGCATTGGCATAACCGAGACGCGGCGCACGCCAGTGGCGCTGCAGGCACAGCGCGACAACGCCGGCGCCAAGCCCGAAGCCCAGCACCGGCGTCAGCATCCGCACGCCCGCAAGAAGCTCGGCCCCGAAGAGCAGCGCGGCGGCGAACCCGCCCGCCAGCATGAGAAGCGCCGCAAATGGCCCCGGTCCGCCGGGGCCGGCGTCGCGTGGACGGGAATGTGCGTGGGTTATGTGCATCTTCAATGAAGTGTCCCAGCCGGCTTCTCTGTCAAGCTGAGTGCTGTTTACCGAGCGTCAGGGTTCATATTATCGTGAGAGAAACCGCTCACGGAGGAGAGAGCATTGGCATCCCTGTCCGAGGCCGCGCCTGCGCGGTATCCGCGCCTGTCCCGGCTGCTGCACTGGCTGACGGTGATCCTGGTGCTCAGCACAATCCCCGCCGGGCTGATCATGGTGCAGGAGGGGCTCTCGCGCCCACTGCAGAACAGCCTGTTTCTCTATCACAAGAATATCGGCCCGGTGATCCTGATCCTGGTGGGGCTGCGCATCGTGGTGCGCCTCCTCAAACCGGCGCCGCCGTTGCCCGCGAGCCTCTCGCGCCCGCAGGTGGTCGCCGCCGAGGCGGTCCACGGGCTGCTCTACCTGACCCTCATCGTGATGGCGGTGTCCGGCATCATCCGGGTCCAGGCCGGTGGTTTTCCGATGGAATTCTGGGACCCGTTCATCGGCGGCATGGTGGCAAAGAGCGAGTCGCTCGCGGACACCGCAAAAGCGGTTCACCACTACGCCCGCTACGTGATCATCGCGCTGATCTTCGCCCATGTGGGCGCCGCGGCGATGCACGGGCTGATCAAGCGCGACGGGGTGTTCAGCCGCATGTGGCCCCCGGTCTGAGGCCTGACGCGCTCAGGCGGCGGCCGCTTCGCCGATGCGGGCGCGGCACCAGTCGGTGACCGCCTCGACATCGGTCGGCAGCGGCTCGGCCAGTTCCTCGGCGAAAGCGAGAAAGCCCTCGAGATTGCTCTGGTTCACCGCCACGAGCACCGGCACCCCGGCGCCGAGCGCCTCGGCGATCACCGGGCGGAAGCCCCGCCCGTCGAGCTCCTGCTTGCCGAACTTGTTCACCAGCAGCAGCGCCGCGCCCTTGTCGAGCCCGGCGCTCACCAGCCCGACCACCCGCTCGAGCCCCTGCGGATCGAGCCGGCAGCCGCGCGACAGCGCCCCCAGATCCTGGCTGATGCGCACCACGTCGGTGCCGCTCAGCACCTCGAGATCCATGTGACACTTGGTGCTCGGCCCGGTCTCGATATTGTGCTGCACAGCCCCCGCAAGCGGTAGCCCCTCGGCGCGCAGGCGCTGCGCCACCTCGCGCATCACGCTGTCGACCTCGCCGCGGCCGAGGCCCGTCACGTATCCAAGCATGCCCATCCCCTTGCAACTGGTCGGAGCACGTTACAAGATGCCCGGCGCACAGGCCAGAGGAGGCAAGAAAATCCAACCCATGCCAGACTTGCCGCTGCTTCCCGATCCCACCGATCCGCGCCTCACCCGGCGCATCTCGGGCACCGACCAGACCGGTGCACCGACCGAGATCGCGGTGGTCGAGGAGCGACCGCTGACGATCTATCTCAACCGTCAGGAAATCGTCACCGCGATGACCATCGGCGACCATCCCGAGTATCTTGCGCTGGGGTTCCTGCGCAATCAGGGCATGTTGCGGCCCGATGACGTGGTGACCGGAGTCGATTACGACGACGAGATCGAGACCGTGGTCGTCCGCACCGAGCGCGAGACCTCCTATGAGGAGAAGGTGCAGAAGAAGACCCGCACCTCGGGCTGTGCCGTGGGCACCGTGTTCGGCGACATGATGGAGGGGCTCGACGGGCTGACCCTGCCCGACGCGCAGGTGCGCAGCTCGTGGCTCTATGCGCTGTCGAGAGAGATCAACACCACGCCCTCGCTCTATCTCGAGGCAGGGGCGATCCACGGCACGGTGCTGTGTCAGGGCGACAGGCCTCTGGTCTACATGGAAGATGTCGGGCGCCACAACGCCGTCGACAAGATCTCGGGCTTCATGTTCCGCCATGATGTCGCGGCGCAGGACAAGATCCTCTACACCACCGGCCGGCTGACCTCGGAGATGGTGATCAAAACCGCGCTGATGGGCATCCCGGTGCTGGCCTCGCGCTCGGGCTTCACCGCATGGGGGGTCGAGATCGCCCGGCAGATCGGGCTCACCCTGATCGGGCGGATGCGCGGCCAGCGCTTCGTCTGCCTCTCCGGCGAGGCGCGGCTCTTGCGCGATGTCGACCCCGCAAGCGTGCCCGACGAGGACCGCAAGTCGCGCCGGAAGGCCGCGGAATGAGCCGGGTCCTGCAACAGCCCCTCGGCGTGATCCTCGCCGGCGGGCTCGCCACGCGCATGGGCGGCGGTGACAAGGGCCTCCTTGAGATCGGCGGCGCGCCGCTTTTGCGGCGCGTGATCGACCGGCTGGAGCCGCAGGTAGCCGGTGTCGCGCTCAACGCCAACGGCGATCCGGCACGCTTCGAAAGCTACGGCCTGCCGGTGCTGCCCGACAGCATCGCGGGCTTCCCCGGGCCGCTGGCGGGCGTGCTGGCGGGTCTCGACTGGGCCGCCGAACAGGGCGCCGACAGCATCGTGACGGTGGCCGCCGACACGCCGTTCTTTCCCTGCGATCTGGTGCCGCAACTGCTGCTCGCCGCCGAGGACGCGCCGCACCCGCTGGCGCTCGCCTGCACGCCGCGCTCCGGCGATGAGGCGCTGAAATCCGGCGGCGGCAAACGCGTCAACCGCCACCCCACCTTCGGCCTCTGGCCGGTGGCACTGGCCGATGACCTGCGCGCGGCGCTTGAGGACGGCCTGCGCAAGGTGGTGCTCTGGACCGACCGGCACGGCGCCGGCGAGGCGCTGTTCCCCGCCGAGCCGTTCGATCCGTTCTTCAACGTCAACACGCCCGACGATCTGGCCCACGCCCGCGAGCTCGCGTCATGAGGATCTACGGCGTCACCGGCAGCAAGAACTGCGGCAAGACCGGGCTGATGGAGCGGCTGGTGGCCGAGATCTGCGCGCGTGGATTGACCGTCTCGACCGTCAAGCACGCCCATCACAGCACCGATGTCGACCAGCCGGGCCGCGACAGCTTCCGCCACCGCGAGGCCGGCGCCAACGAGGTGCTGCTCGCCTCGCCCAACCGCTGGGCCCTGATGCACGAGTTGCGTGACGCGCCCGAGCCGCCGCTGTCGGATCTGCTGGGCAAGCTCTCGCCTGTCGATCTGATCCTGATCGAGGGCTACAAGCGCGAGCCGCATCCGAAGATCGAGGCTCACCGCGCCGAGACCGGCAAGCCGCTGCTCTCGCCCGACAACGCCAGCATCCGCGCCGTCGCCGCCGACAGCGCCATCGAGACCGCCCTGCCCCGCTTCGATCTCGACGACACGCGCGCCATCGCCGATTTCATCCTGCGAGAGGTGGGATTGTGAGTTTCGACACCATCGTCGTGGTCGACTGGTCCGGCGCCTCGTCGCCCTCGCCCGTGAGACCCTCGAAGGACGCGATCTGGATTGGCGTTGCCCGTCGGGGCGCGGCGGAGATCGAGACCAGCTACCACCGCACCCGCCACGACGCGACCGAGACGCTCGCCACGCTGTTCGAAGCCGAGCGCGCCGCCGGGCGCCGGGTGCTGGCCGGGTTCGACTTCCCCTTTGGCTACCCGCGCGGCTTTGCCGAGGCGGTGAGCGGCGAGGCCGACCCGCTGACGCTCTGGCGCGCCCTGAGCGACCGCCTCGAGGACGCGCCCGACAACGCCAACAACCGCTTCGCCGTCGCCGCCGGGCTCAACGATGTCTTTCCCGGCATCGGCCCGTTCTGGGGCTGCCCCGACAGCCTTGGCGATCCGCGGCTGCCCAGCAAGGGGACCCTGCGCCACGGCCACGGCATGACCGAGCGCCGCGCCTGCGACCGGACAAAGGGCGCGCAGCCGGTCTGGAAGCTCTTTACCACCGGCTCCGTCGGCTCGCAGGCGCTGCTCGGCATCGCCCGGCTGCAAGCCCTGCGCCACCGCTTCGGTCCAGATCTCGCCGTGCGTCCGTTCGAGCGCCACGATGCGCCCATCACCCTTGTCGAGCTCTTCCCGTCGCTGATCGCCCCGACGGTGGAGGCGCTGGCGGAAGAAAACGAGATCAAGGACCGCGCGCAGGTCCGCATCCTTGCCGCCGCCCTGGCGCAGCTCGAGCCGCGCCAGCTTGACGCCATGACCCGCGAGGGCGACGCCGAGGAGGGCTGGATTCTCGGTCTCGGCCACGAAACCCTGCTCGAAAGCGCCGCCCGCGCCGCCTTTGCCACGCCCGACCCGTTGGAAGACATGCCCAAGACCGACCTCATGCCGCCCCGCCTTCGCGACGATTGCTTTGCCATGCCGCAGGGGGTGAGCTGGGTGCCGGTGGACGATGCGCTGGCCAAGCTGCACGATGCGCTGCACCCGGTGACCGGGCTCGAGATCCTGCCCACCGCGCGCACCGCGGGCCGGGTACTGGCGGCGGATGTGACGGCGAAACGTTCCAATCCGCCGATGCCCAATTCGGCGGTGGACGGCTACGGCTTTGCCCACGCGGCCACGGGCACGGGTGTCCAGCGCCTGCCGCTGGTCGCGGGGCGCGCCGCCGCCGGCCAGCCCTACCCGCACGCGGTGCCTCCGGGCCATGCGATCCGCATCCTCACCGGCGCGATCCTGCCCGAGGGGGTCGACACCGTGGTGCTCGAGGAAGACACCAACACAGACGCGACCACCGTGGTCTTCGACGGCCCCGCCAAGCCCCGCGCCAACACCCGCAAGGATGGCGAGGACGTCGCCGCTGGCGATCCCGCCCTGCCCAAGGGCCGACGCCTGCGCGCCCCCGATCTGGCGCTCGCCTCGGCCCTCGGCATCGGCGAGCTGCCGGTGCATCGGCCGCTGCGGGTGGGCGTCGTCTCGACCGGCGACGAGATCGTCTCCGTGCCAGACCGCCCCGCCGCGCCGCACCAGATCTGGGACGCCAACCGCCCGATGTTGCTCGCACTGGCCTCGGGCTGGCATTGCGAGGCGGTGGATCTCGGCCACGTGCCCGACGATCCCGAACAGATCGCCGCACGTCTCGACGAGGGAGCGCGCAAGGCCGACGTGATCCTGACCTCGGGCGGCGCCTCGGCGGGCGACGAGGACCACGTCTCGGCCCTGTTGCGGCAGCGCGGCACGCTCTCGAGCTGGCGCATCGCACTGAAACCGGGCCGTCCGCTGGCGCTGGCCATGTGGGAGGGCACGCCGGTCTTCGGGCTGCCGGGCAACCCGGTGGCGGCACTGGTCTGCGCGCTGATCTTCGCCCGCCCCGCGCTGTCGCTGATGGCGGGCGCGGGCTGGACCGTGCCGCAGGGCTTCACCGTTCCGGCGGCGTTCTCCAAGCGCAAGAAGCCGGGCCGCCGGGAATACCTGCGCGCACGGCTCACCGAAGAGGGCGCGGCAGAGGTCTTCGCCTCGGAAGGCTCGGGCCGGATCAGCGGGCTGTCATGGGCCGACGGCCTGGTGGAACTGCCCGATGAGGCGGTCGAGGTCACCCCCGGCACCCCGGTGCGCTACATCCCCTACGCCTCGTTCGGGCTGATCTGAGGCAGGGCTCAGGCTTTGCGGATCAGGTAGACCTGCGCGTCCTGAACCTCGGAGGCGCCGAGGAACGCGTGCCCGGCCTCGGTGCAGAAATGCGGCACGTCGATCACCGCCGCCGGGTCAGTCGCGACGATGCGCAACACCTGCCCGCTCTGCATCCCCTGCAGGCGCTTGCGCGCCTTCAGCACCGGTAGCGGGCAGAGCAGCCCGCGCGCGTCGAGTTCGTGATCCCAGTCCATGGTCCTCAAATAGGCGTCCCCCGTGCCGCTGTCCATCCCGCGCGTCTAGACGACCGGCAGCCAGACGGTGAACACCGCCCCGCCCTCCGGGGCGTTGCCAGCCGTGATGATCCCGCCCGCGCCCTGCACGATGCTCTGCGAGATCGAGAGCCCAAGCCCGGTGCCCTCGCCGCGCCGGGTGGTGAAGAACGGATCGAAGAGCGACCCGAGCGCCTCCTCGGCGATCCCCGGCCCGCTGTCGCGCACCGTCAGCGCAACGCCCGCGACGCCCTCGCGCATCTCTTCCGCGAGGCTCAGCCAGAGATGCCCGCGCCCGCTCATCGCCTGCGCCGCGTTGAGGATCAGGTTGATCGACACCTGCTGCATCTCGCCCGCATCGATGGCCACCGGCGGCAGCTCCGGCAGGTCGGTCTGCACCTTGATGGCGCCCTTGCTCAGCGCGTGGTCGACCAGCATCAGCGAGTCCTCGACCACCGGCGCCAGCGCCACCGTCTCGGCGCAGTCGGAATACTCGGACGGCTGCGCGAATTTCAGCAGCTTGCCAACGATCGCCTCCATCCGCATCACCTGCCGGTCGATCAGCGTGAGCTCGGTCTCGACCCGCCCCGCCTCCTCGCCCAGCTCCATGCGGATCACGTCGACATTGCCCTGAATGACCGCCATCGGGTTGTTGATCTCATGCGCCACCCCGGCGGTGATCTCGCCGATGGCGGCGAGCTTCTCGCTCATCACCAGCTGCCGGAAGGTCTGTTCGAGCTTGGCATTGGCCTCGCGCAGCTCGGCGGTGCGCGTGTCGACGCGGTCTTCCAGTTCCTCGGCCCAGGCGCGCAGCTTGAGGTCGCGGTCCTGCACCTGATCGAGCAGATCGTCGAGATGGCCCGCCACCTGCCCGATCTCGTCGCGTGCGCCGACCGGGCCGATGCGTGCCGCAAGGTTGCCGCGCCCGACGCGGCGCATGGTCAAGGTCATGCGCTCGAGCGGCGCAAAAATGCCCTTGGCCATCCACAGGAAGACCGGCGCCGAGAGCAGCATGACGGCGGCGAAGGCCGCCATCATCCAGAGATAGGCATCCCGCTTGGCCTGCGCGAAGGGCGCCTCGAGCATCCCGACATAAAGCATCCCTACCCGCTGGCCGAAGCTGTCGGTCAGTGGCAGGTAGCCGGAAATGTACCAGTCGTTCACCACGAAGGCGCGGTCGAGCCAGGTCTGGCCCTCGTCGAGCACCGCCTGCCGCACCGAGGCCGAAACCCGCGTGCCGAGCGCCCGCACGTCCTCGAAGAGCCGCACATTGGTCGAAATGCGCACGTCGTCGAGAAACAGCGTCGCAGTGCCCTGCCGCGTGCCGCCGGTGACCGGGTTGAGATAGACCAGCGCGTTGATCGCGTCGATGAAGCCGAGATTGCCGTTGAGCAGGATGCCCCCCACCAGCACGCCTTCGTGGTCCGGAAGCCGCACCGGGCTGGCCGCGTGCACCACCATGCCGCGATCCTCGACTTGCCGGTCGGTGGGCACCGCGGCGGTGGTCTCGATCAGGTCGATGCGGGCGCGGGTCTCGAGGTCCCCCGGCAGCGCCGCCAGCACTTCCGGCGGGAAGATGTCGATGGCGGTCTCGGCGCGGCCGCGGCGGGCGGCGTCGATCACCGGCCAGCGCGAGCCGACGCCGTCGCTGGCGCCAGAGGGCAGGTAATAGAGGAAATCGAGCCCCAGCTCTCGGCGCTTGGCGTCGAGAAACTGCGGCTCCGGCACGTCGCCCTCGAGCGCCACGTCGAAGGCCAGCGACTCGGCCACACCGGTCAGCTCCTCTCCGGTGCGGGTCATTAGCTGCGACAGGTACTGCTCGGCGATGCGCAGATCGCTCTGCACGTTCGCCGCCAGCACCTTGTCGTAATCGCCGGTCCAGCGGGTCATGCCGAGCAGAAGCAGCAGCGGCATGAGCAGCACCAGCGGCGCCAGCGCGAGGATCAGCAGGCGCAGGCGGACGGTGGTCATCGGGCAGCGATCCTCGGGCGGGTCCTGAAGCTCATCGGGGCCGAGCCTAGCACGGCCCCGGCGCGCGGTCAGCGCGGATCAGTGGTGGTGCGGCTCGTCGTCGAGCGAGCCGTGAATGGCGAACTGGTCGAGCCCGGCGTCGCTGGACTCGATCGCGCGGTAGGCCTCGCGCACGCCGGACTCGGTCAACTCGCGCGCCACGGTCAACAGGGTGTTGGGCGCGTGATCCTCGCAAAGCTCGACCATCTGGCCGATCTCCTCCTGCGCCACGGGCCGGGCGGCCTCGGCGGAGGGTGCGCCGTAATAGGTGACGAAGTGCTCCGCCAGCAGGTCGGTCAGCGCCTCGAGCTCGGCCGGCTCCAGCGCGGTGACGGCGACAAAGGTGGCGCGCCCGAAGGTCTCGAGACCGAGCCAGCCATTGGCAAAGGCCTGCCGCGGCTTGCCGGTCAGGTCGCCCTCGGTCCAGTTGGAGAACTCGAACCCGCCGGAGATGCACCACTCGCCGGTGCGGGCGGGCGAGGCGTAGACACGCATGTCGCTCTCGTCGAAATGGATGGCGCGGGCAAGCTTCATGGGGCGGGCTCCAGAACGGTTGTCAGCGGGATAAGATGGGTGGTCTCGCCGTCGCGCAGCAGCATGCCGAAATCCTCATCGACGCCGAGGAAGGTGCCGGAGAGACCGTCGCGGGAGATCTCCTCGCCCATGTCCTGCGCCAGACCGCGCCACTCGGAATGCAGCGCGCGGCTGCCCTCCTCGTCCCAGCGGTTGATCCAGTTGAGGCTGTGCCGCGCCCAGGCTTCGATCAGCGCGTACGGCGACACCTCGGCGCAGCCCTCGGCATAAAGCGAGGTCTGGTCCGGCGTGTCGCCGGGCCGGTCGCTGGCCGGGATCAGCGGCAGGGTGAAGCCGATGACCAGCCAGTCGGGCACGGCGGCGGGATCGGCGGTCGAGGCCATCGCCCGGAAGCGCCCGCAGGCTGCGCCGTTGACGCGGATGCCGCCGTCCCAGTCGAGATGCACGGCCACCTCGGGCGGGGCCATCACGCCAAGCGCGTTCTGGAACCCCACACCGCAGAGCGGCAGCATCGCCATGGCCTTGGCCAGCGGCACCTCGGGGGCAAAGACCAGCGCCGCCTGCGCGACGCTGGCATTGACGCGATGGGCCACCAGCCCGGCGTCGCAGCCCAGCAGCGCCCGCTGGCAGGCGTGGTCGAAGGCATCGGTCGACACCTCCTCGCCCCAGAGCAGCGGCGGAAAGGCCAGCGCGTCGGCCTCGCTCATGCCACCCCCTTCGCCACCAGCGCGGCAGCGACGTCGTGAAACGCCTTGGCCTGACCGCTGTCGGGCTGACTCACCACGATTGGCGCGCCGCCATCGGAGGCAAGGCGGATCTGCAGGTCGAGCGGGATCTCGGCCAGAAGCGGCACGCCGAGCTTGGCCGCCTCGGAAGCGACCCCGCCATGGCCGAACACATGCTCCTCGTGGCCGCAGGCCGAGCAGATATGCGTCGACATGTTCTCGATCATGCCAAGCAGCGGCACGTTGAGCTGCTTGAACATGTCGATGCCCTTGCGCGCGTCCAGAAGCGCCACGTCCTGCGGCGTCGAGACCACGATGGCGCCGTCGACCTGCGCCTTCTGGCTCAGGGTCATCTGCACGTCACCGGTGCCGGGCGGCAGGTCCACGAGCAGCACGTCGAGCGCGCCCCACTGCACCTGCATCATCATCTGCTGCAGCGCACCCATGAGCATCGGCCCGCGCCAGACCACCGCCTGATCGTCGTTGGTCATCAGGCCGATCGACATCATGGTGACGCCGTGGTTGCGCAGCGGCAGGATGGTCTTTCCGTCCGGGCTCGCCGGGCGGCCCGAGACGCCCAGCATCCGCGGCTGGCTCGGCCCGTAGACATCGGCATCGAGCAGACCCACGCGGCGCCCCTGCTGCGCCAGCGCACAGGCGAGGTTCGACGACACGGTCGACTTGCCGACCCCGCCCTTGCCGCTGGCAATGGCGATGATGTGGTTGACGCCGGGGATCTTCTGCGGCCCCTGCGGCTCGGCCTTGCGGGTGCGCAGCTCCGGCGGCGCTTTCTCGGTGTGGCCGGTCATCACGATCGACACGCCCGTGACACCCTCGGTGGCCTTCAGAGCCGCCTCGGCCTCGTCCTTGATCTTGGTATAGGCGGTGCTGGCGCTCGGCGGGATCTCCATGACGAAACGCACCGCGCCCGCCTCATCGACATTCAGCGCGCGAACCACGCCGCTCGACAGGATATCGCCGCCCGCGACCGGGTCGGCGATGCTTTTCAGGACGGCCTGAACCGTCTCTCTGCTGGCTGGCAAGGTTTACTCCTGTCCCTTGATCTCGCCGTCGACCTCGTGGGTCAGACCAAGCTCTTCGATGGTCACCACCGCCTTGACCTTGAAGGTCTTGCCGGCGGTGTCCTGCTCGCGCATGGCCTCTTCGATGGCCTGCTGCGAGGTGACGCCCACCTGCTTGAGGAACTTGCGCATGGACATGTTGAAATCGTCGCTCATATCGGCCTCCCTGTGTGGCGCGCTCAGTGGTCGCGCCGCTTGCTGAGATAATCGTCCGTGGTGCGCGGACGCCGCGGCTCGCCCACCGCGAAGGGGTTGTTTTCGGAATGATACTGCGCGTTGACGCGGCAGTCGTCACACATCTGGATCATCCGCAGCTTGTCGCCGTCGAACATCGGATGGGCCTGAAGCTTTTCGGTGATCCGGTCAATGGTCGATTTCACCCCGAAGAGCGTCCCGCACTCGACACAGGCGAAAGGCTCTTCCTCGTTCAGCACCTTCTGGTCGAAGGCCTCGTCGGTGAGCAGGAGCCGCGGCTCGTAGGCGATGGCGTCCTCGGGGCAGACATTGGCACAGAGCCCGCATTGCAGGCAGGCATCCTCCTGGAAGCGCAGCTGCGGCAGATCCGGGTTGTCGCCAAGCGCGCCCGAGGGGCAGAGCGAAACGCAGGACAGGCACAGCGTGCAGGCGTCCTGATCGACCAGCACCGCGCCATAAGGCGCGCCTTCGGGCAGCGCGAGGCTCTCGGTTTCCGGGTGCAGGGCGCGGGCGGCCTGACGGGTGATCTGGCGCCGGGTGCCCAGCGGGCGCACCGGCGTGGTGACCGGCGCGGGAGCCTCTTCACCATAGAGCGCCGCCGACATCGCGTCGGGATCGGGCGTATCCAGCAGCGTGACCTTGCCGCCGCCGCTGATCGCGTTCGAGAGCGCCACCTGTGTCTCGAGCGCCGGCAGGTCGGCGCCGGGCCCGGGCAGCAGCGTCACCGAGGCGAAGCCGGCGGCAAGGGCCGCGACGGTCTCGGCATGGCCGAAGGCGCCGATGGCGCGGATCTCGAGCGGGATCACGTCCGCCGGCAGCCCGTCGCCGTGGCGGGCAGAGAGCCGGATCATCTCGGCCCCGTGGGCATCGTGCACCAGCAGGCGCGGCGCGGCGCCGCCGGCATCGAGATAGGTCTTGGCCAGCGTCTGCACCCGGCGGAAGGTCAGGTCCACCGGCGGCGCGTCGTAGCTGATCGCCCCCGAGGGACAGGCCGAGGAGCACGCGCCGCAGCCGGCGCAGATCATCGGATCAACGCTCACATGGTCGCCATCGGGCGAGATCGCGCCGGTCGGACAGAGATCGAGGCAGGAGGTGCAGCCCACCTGCCCGGCGCGGCTATGGGCGCAGAGCAGCGGCTCGGTCCGCACGTAGAGCGGCTTTTCGAAGGTGCCGACCAGGTGCGACGCCGCCATCACCGCCGCGGCCACCGCCTGCGGGCGGCCCGGATCGGCGCGCAGGTAGCCTTCGCGCTTCTCATGCGCCGGGAACAGCGGCGCGTCGCGGCGCAGGTCGAGGATCACGTCGCACTCGGACACGCCGCCATCGCGCGGCTCGGTCAGGGTGAAGCTGCCGCGCCCGCCCGGCTCGATCATGCGCAGCGCGTCGATGGTCACGCGGAACTGGCCGAGCGCGCCCTGCGCCTTGCGCAGCCGCCCCGTCACCACGTCATAGGCGCGGGTGTCGGGCAGGTCGTCGGAGCTCTCAAGCAGCACCGTGACGCCCAGATGCGGCGCAAGCTGGTCTGCGGCCTCTAGCGCCACCTCGGGCGCGCCAAGGATCAGGCACAGCCCCTCCGAGATCACGTCGAGCGATTTCTCCGGCGCTGCGGGCAACATCGCCTCCGCCGCCAATGCGGACATTTTGGGTAGTTTGGACCCTTCGTCCGCGCTCCACCCAGCCCGGTCCCGCAGGTCGAGAAGCGGCGCGGGCTCGAGCTCGAGCTCGTCGGCGAGGGCTTCGAAGGTGCGCGCCTCCTGAGTGCAGCAGAGCACCGCATTACCTTGCGTCAACCCTTTTGCGGCAAGCTCGATCTGGCTGGTGCAGAGCGCCTTGCAAGGGGGGGTCACCTCGAATCCCGTCGCCTCGGACAACGCCTTGGCGTCGATCGACTGGGTGCCCATGCAATCGCATGTTATCAAGGTCTTGGTCATGATGTCCTTCCTGGCGGGCGCGGCCGGAGCCTGCCCCTGAGCGCACGGATTGGCGATTAGCTAGCCTCGATTCGACATGCGCCTCAACTCAATTTCCCGCGCGGCTTTCCGCCGACCGCCCGGCGTGACCACCCAAGCCCGGCCGATTGATTCGCATGCCGCACTGCGGCACTTTTCCCAAGCAAAACACTCAAGTTGGACAGTCTGTCCGAGGGCCCTGACCGCCCCTTTCGGGACTACCCAAATTGTCCCGGAACGAACAAAGAATACTGCCGTGTACCGATTGCCCCTTTCATGGGCACCGCTACGTGTTTCAATCAGGGCGGAGGAGAAAATAGGTTCATCGTGACAGCGTACCCGAGCAACGATCAGTACATGCCCGTAGGCGTCGTGCTTCGCCGCACGCCCGGGGTCACCCGTTGGGCGAAGCATGCCTGGCGGGCGGTCGCCGTGCTGCCCGGCGCCGGCCCCGCCGACTGGCGGGAGCTGCGCCGCGAGGGCGAGACGGTCGAGTACCACGCCGCCACCGTCCCGCTCGAGCTCTACCGTGCCGAGACCGAAGCCTACCTGCACGGCATCACCGCCCGCGAGCCCAGCGTCTATGTCGTGATGCGCAAGATCGTCGGCGAGCACCCGTTCGAGGTCGCCCTTGTCACCGCCTCACCCTACGAGGCGCAGGATTACTGCGACAGCGGCGAGGACGTGGTCGAGAAGGTGCCGATGCCGCAGGGCCTGCTGGCCTGGGTCGGCGATTTCGTCGAGCGTCACCACGAGGACGAGGAATTCGTCAAGCGCCGCCGCAAGAACGCCAAGGTCGACGGCGAGCAGGACGGCATCGGCGATCCCCGCATCGTCAAGCCCGCCGACATCTACGCCTCGCCCACGCTGAAACGGGGGCGGCTGCAATGAGAGATTTCTGGTCCCGCAGAAAAGCCGCCGTCGAGGCCGAGCAGAAGGCCGAGGCCGACGCCCAGCTCGAGACCCAGCGCGCCGAGGAGGAGGCCAAGCTCGCCGAGCGCAGCGACGAGGAGCTGCTGGCGGAGGCCGGCCTGCCGCTGCCGGAAGACATCACCGACGGCGAGATGGTGCAGAAATTCCTCAAGTCGCAGCTGCCCAAGCGGCTGAAGAACCGCGCCCTGCGGACGCTCTGGCGCTCGAACCCGGTGCTGGCCTGCCTCGACGGGCTCAACGACTACGACACGGATTTTACCTTCGTGACCCCGGCGGCAGACTTCAAGACGACCTACCAGGTCGGCAAGGGGCTGCTGGCACATCTCGACTACGTCGCAAAGGACGCGGTCGAGAACGATGCGGCGGAGTCCGCGCCCGAGGAGGCCCCGGATCTCGCCGCCGAGACCACATCGCTGCGCGCGCCCGAAACGCTGGGCCCCACCATCGAGACGCAGCCCGAGATCCCGCCGCTCGAGGTGCCCGCGGCCGAAACTGCAGCGCCCGAGACCGCCCAAACCGACACCCCGCCCGAAGAGGAAGAGAGCATGCTCCCGGCCAGAGCCCGCCGCATGCGCTTCCACTTCGAGGCCAGCTGATGACGGACCGACCCCCCATGAGTGCAGCTCCCGACCTGACCACCGACGCGAAGCCGGCTCCGAAGATCGCCGAAGAGGATCGCCTGCGCGCCGATCTCTACAACTTCCTCGGCCTGATCCTCGCCCGCCCCGCCGATCAGGGCCTGATCGACCAGTGCGCCGGCCTCAGCGGCGACGCGAGCCCAGTCGGCGAGGCGGTGACCACGCTTGCCAAGGTCGCGAAGATCTCCAAGCCCGCGGCGGTCGAAAGCGAGTACAACCGCCTGTTCATCGGCCTCGGCCGAGGCGAGCTGCTGCCCTACGCGTCGTATTACCTGACCGGTTTTCTCAACGAGAAGCCCTTGGCCCAGCTGCGTCAGGACATGACGGCGCGCGGCCTCGCCCGCGCAGAGAACGTGTTCGAGCCCGAGGACAACATCGCCTCGCTGATGGAGATGATGGGCGCGATGATCGTCGGCCGCTTCGGGGTGCCTGCGACGCTGGGCCAGCAGAAGACGTTCTTCAACAAGCATATCGGCCCCTGGGCCGCGCATTTCTATTCGGATCTCGAGGGCGCCAAGAACTCGGTCTTCTATGCCCCGGTCGGACGTCTCGGCCGGGCCTTCATGGAGATCGAGTCCGAGGCGTTCCGGATGAGCGCGGAGTGATCCGCACCCCGGCGGGCAACCGCCACAACCAAGAGAGAGGAGGTCTCTCCATGACGAGGAACGACGAGTCGGCCAAGAGCCGCCGCGACTTCCTGAAACTGGCCTCGACCGGCGCACCGCTTGCGGCGGTTGCCGTCGCCACCACCGGCGGCACCGAGGCAGAGGCCGCAGAGCCCGACCTGGCATCGTCCAAGATCCAGGACACCGCGCATACCCGCGCCTACTACGCCGCCGCCCGGTTCTGACCGGACGCTGGTTTTCCCGCCAAGGACGACTGGTTGCGTGACGCCCGACTGTCCGAGGCACCTTTAATACCAAGCAAGCGAGGCACCATGCGGGGGCCGAGCACGCAAGGGGAGTGAGAAACATGTTGAGGAAAAAGACCAACGGGGTTGCGCGACGCCCCCAGCGGACAAGTATCCTTTCCGAGGTGACCAACGCCTCGGTTGACCGCCGCGCCTTCCTGCGCGGCTCGGGTCTGGCGATCGGCGGGCTTGCGGCTGTGGCCGCCACCGGCGGCACCGTGACCCAGGCCACCGCCGCGACCGCGGCCTCCGGCGACGTGACGCGGGTCAAATCCGTCTGCACCCACTGCTCGGTCGGCTGCACCGTCGAGGCTGAGGTCCAGGGCGGCGTCTGGATCGGGCAGGAGCCCGGCTGGGACAGCCCGTTCAACCTCGGCGCACACTGCGCCAAGGGGGCCTCGGTGCGCGAGCACGCGCATGGCGAGCGCCGCCTGAAGTATCCCATGAAGAAGGTGGGCGGCGAATGGCAGCGCATCTCCTGGGAACAGGCCATCGACGAGATCGGCGACCAGATGATGTCGATCCGCGACAGCTCGGGCCCGGACTCGGTCTACTGGCTGGGCTCGGCCAAGCACTCGAATGAACAGGCCTACCTGTTCCGCAAGTTCGCCGCCTACTGGGGCACGAACAACGTGGACCACCAGGCCCGGATCTGCCACTCGACCACCGTGGCCGGGGTTGCCAACACATGGGGCTACGGCGCCATGACCAACTCCTACAACGACATCCACAAGTCGCGCGCGATCTTCATCATCGGCGGCAACCCCGCCGAGGCGCACCCGGTGTCGCTTCAGCACGTGCTGAAGGCCAAGGAGCAGAACAACGCCCCGCTGATCGTCTGCGATCCGCGTTTCACCCGCACCGCCGCCCACGCGGACGAATACGTCCGCTTCCGTCCGGGCTCGGACGTGGCGCTGGTCTGGGGTCTGCTGTGGCACATCTTCGAGAACGGCTGGGAAGACCGCGAGTTCATCCGCAGCCGCGTCTGGGGCATGGACGAGATCCGCACCGAGGTCGCCAACTGGACGCCCGACGAGGTCGAGCGCGTCACCGGCGTGCCGGGCAGCCAGCTCGAGCGCGTGGCGCGGACGCTGGCCAACAACCGTCCCGGCACCGTGATCTGGTGCATGGGCGGCACCCAGCACACCAACGGCAACAACAACACCCGGGCCTACTGCATCCTGCAGCTGGCGCTTGGCAACATGGGCACCGCCGGTGGCGGCACCAACATCTTCCGCGGCCATGACAACGTGCAGGGCGCGACCGACCTCGGTGTCCTCGCCGACACGCTGCCGGGCTATTACGGCCTGACCGCGGGAAGCTGGGCGCACTGGGCACGGGTCTGGGAAGAGGATCTCGACTGGCTCAAGGGCCGCTTTGCCACGATGCAGGGCAAGGATGGCAAGGACAAGGCCATGATGAACCTGACCGGCATCCCGGTCAGCCGCTGGATCGACGGTGTGCTCGAGGCCAAGGAAAACCTCGAACAGCCCGACAACACCCGCGCGATGGTGTTCTGGGGCCACGCCCCGAACTCGCAGACCCGGATGAAGGAGATGAAGACGGCGATGGAGAAGCTCGACCTGCTGGTCGTGGTCGATCCCTATCCCACCGTCTCCGCGATCCTGCACGACCGGACCGACAACACCTACCTGCTGCCGGCCTCGACCCAGTTCGAGACCTACGGCTCGGTGACCGCGTCGACCCGCTCGATCCAGTGGCGTGACAAGGTGGTCGACCCGCTCTTCGAGTCGCTGCCCGATCACATCATCATGCACAAGTTCGCCACCAAGTTCGGCTTTGCGGATCGCATGTTCCGCAACATCGAGGTGAATGGCGAGGAGCCGCTGGTCGAGGATCTCACCCGCGAATTCAACCGCGGTATGTGGACCGTGGGCTATACCGGCCAGTCGCCGGAACGGCTCAAGATGCACATGGAGAACCAGCACACCTTCGACCGCACCACGCTGCGCGCGAACGGTGGCCCCGCGGATGGCGACTATTACGGCATGCCGTGGCCCTGCTGGGGCACGCCCGAGATGAACCACCCGGGCTCGGCCAATCTCTACGACACCTCGCTTCCGGTGGCGCAGGGCGGTCTGCCCTTCCGTGCCCGTTACGGCGTCGAGCGCAATGGCGAGAACCTGCTCGCCGAGGGCTCTTACACCGTCGGGTCCGAGATCGAGGACGGCTATCCCGAGTTCACCATGCAGATGCTGATCGATCTTGGCTGGGACAGCGATCTCACGCCCTACGAGCGGCGCATGATCGAGTATGTCGCGGGCTATATCGACCAGCGCCCCGAGACCAATACCGATCTCGGAGAGCAATCGCAGAGCGGGCCCTACCCGTCCGACTTCGCCGACAAGATCGGCGGCGTGAACTGGAAGACCGACCTTTCGGGCGGCATCCAGCGCGTGGCGATCGCCCATGGCTGTGCCCCTTACGGCAACGCCAAGGCCCGCTGCGTGGTCTGGACCTTCCCGGATCCGGTCCCCGTGCACCGCGAGCCGCTCTACACCAACCGGCGCGACCTGGTGGAGGACTACCCGACCTACGAGGACAAGACCTTCTGGCGGGTGCCGACCATGTACGCTTCGATCCAGAAGAACGACTTCTCGAAGGACTACCCGATCATCCTCACCTCCGGCCGACTGGTCGAGTACGAGGGTGGCGGCGACGAGACCCGGTCCAACCCGTGGCTCGCCGAGCTCCAGCAGAACATGTTCGTCGAGATCAACCCGCGCGACGCCAACAATATCGGCGTTCGGGACGGGGCGGATGTCTGGGTCGAGGGCCCCGAGGGCGGCAAGGTCAAGGTTATGGCCATGGTCACCCCGCGGGTGGGCGAAGGCGTCGCGTTCATGCCGTTCCACTTCGGCGGTCATTTCGAGGGCGAGGATCTGCGCTCGAAATATCCAGACGGTGCGGACCCCATCGTCTTGGGTGAATCCACCAACACTGCGCAGACCTATGGCTACGACTCCGTCACCCAGATGCAGGAGACCAAGGCCACCCTCTGCAAGATCATGCCGGCGTAAGGAGAGCGAGACATGGCACGAGCTAAATTCCTCTGCGATGCCGAACGCTGCATCGAGTGCAACGCCTGCGTCACCGCGTGCAAGAACGAGCACGAGGTGCCGTGGGGCATCAACCGCCGACGGGTGGTGACCATTCAGGACGGCCAGCCGGGCGAACGCTCGATCTCGGTCGCCTGCATGCACTGCTCGGACGCACCCTGCATGGCCGTCTGTCCGGTCGATTGCTTCTACCAGACCGAAGACGGTGTGGTGCTGCACTCCAAGGACCTGTGCATCGGCTGCGGCTACTGCTTTTACGCGTGCCCCTTCGGCGCGCCGCAGTACCCGCAGGCGGGCAACTTCGGCTCGCGCGGCAAGATGGACAAGTGCACCTTCTGCGCCGGTGGCCCGGAAGAGAACACCTCCGCCGCCGAGTTCCAGAAGTACGGGCGCAACCGGATCGCGGAAGGCAAGCTGCCGATCTGCGCCGAGATGTGCTCGACCAAGGCCCTGCTGGCGGGCGACGGCGACGAGGTGTCGTCGATCTACCGCGAGCGTGTGGTCGCGCGGGGCTTCGGCTCCGGCGCCTGGGGCTGGGGCACTGCCTACGACGAGAAGGCCAACTGAGGCCGGACGACCGGCGGGCCCCCGGGCCCGCCAGCGCCTGAACGAGACGCGCGGGGCGGCGATGGCCGCCGTTCCGCGCGGATCCTGCGTGACCGACATTGGAGATGACCATGCTGCGCCATCTGTTGGCCCTTTTCGCACTGGTCCTGATGACCGCCGCCCCGATGGGCGTCGCGGCGCAGGATACCCTTGTGCCCCCCGAGCCCGACCGCACCGCCACCGGCGGTGCGCAGACGCTTGAAGACATCATGCGGCGGCAGGCCGGCATCCAGGTGGATGACGAGTTTCGCCGCGAGAACATCGGCGGCGAGCCGCCCGAGGCGCCGGAGCTTGGCACCCTCGGGGGCGCTTCCGATCCCGACCTCTGGCGCGCCATGCGCTATAACGAGATCGACCCCACCGTCACGACGCTCAACCCCAACGGCAAGGTGCTGATGCAGGACGGCGGCATGTGGTGGCTCGAGTTCCGCGAGGGCCCGCTGCGCACCTATGGCGGCTGGCTGCTCCTCGGCACCATCGCGATTCTGGCAGTGTTCTTCCTGCTGCGCGGCCGCATCAAGATCGACGGCGGCAAGACCGGCGCCACCGTGCTGCGGTTCAAGTGGATCGAGCGCTTCGCCCACTGGGTACTGGCGGGCTCGTTCATCCTTCTGGGGCTGACCGGGCTGCTCACGCTGTTCGGGCGCAAGTTCCTGATCCCGGCCTTCGGCCACGAGTTGAACTCGGTGCTGCTGACGGGCTCGAAATTCATCCACAACAACGTCAGCTGGGCCTTCATGATCGCGCTGGTCATGGTCTTCGTGATGTGGGTCTGGCACAATCTGCCCGACCGCACGGACATCACCTGGTTCGCGCAGGCCGGCGGCATCATCGGCGACAAGCACCCCCCGGCGAAGAAGTTCAACGCGGGTCAGAAGATCATCTTCTGGTCGGTGATCGTGCTCGGCGTTTCGGTCTCGGTCTCGGGCCTGTCGCTGCTGTTCCCCTACGACCTGCCGCTCTTCGCCAAGACCTTCTCGATCCTAAACGACTGGGGTGTTCCCGGCTGGTTCGGGCTCGAGAGCTTCCCGGTGGCGCTCGCCCCGCAGGAAGAGATGCAGTTCGCCCAGCTCTGGCACGCCATCGTCGCCTTCCTGATGATGGCGGTGATCATCGGCCACATCTATATCGGCACGGTCGGGATGGAAGGCGCCTATGACGCCATGGGCTCGGGCCAGGTCGACGAGAACTGGGCGCACCAGCACCACTCGATCTGGTACGACAAGGTGAAGGAGCGCGAAGCCGAGGCGGCCAGGACGTCGGCCACCCCGGCGGAGTGAGCACCATGAGCCGGCTGGCCTTGGCTCTGGGCCTGATGCTCTGCGCCGCGCCCGTCATCGCACAGGACGCGGCGCAGGGGGCAGAGCCGGAGTTCCGCTCACTCAAGGGGCATGGCGGGCCGGTCATGGCCATCGCCGTGGCCCCCTCCGGTCAGGTCGCGACGGGCAGCTTCGACAATTCCGTCGGCCTCTGGGATGAGACCACGCCGCGCTGGCTCGAGGGCCACGCGGCGGCGGTCACCGCGCTGACCTTCGGGACGCAGGGGCAGCTCGTGTCAGGCGGCGACGATTTCGCGGTGCGGCTCTGGGGCGAAGAGGCGCGCACGCTCGGCCAGCATCAGGGCAAGGTGACGACGCTTGCAGTCTCCCCTGACGGCGAGACCGTGGTCAGCGGCAGCTGGGACGGCTCGATCATGCTCTGGCCGATTGCGGGCAGCGAGGGCCGCGCTCTGCCCACCCCCGGCGCGGGCGTCAACGCAGTGGTCTTCGGACCCAATGAGACGCTCTACGCCGCCACCATGAACGGCGCGCTGATGCGCTACGACCTCGCAGGCGGCGCCCCGGTGCCGCTGGTGCAGCACGGCTTTGGCATCAACCGATTGGCGCTCGGCGACGGCTGGATCGCCTATGGCGCGGTCGATGGCGGCACCCGTGTGCTCGACCTCGACACCGGCGAGCAGATCGCCGACCTGACGCTCGATCGTCGCCCGATCCTTGCGCTCGCTCATCATGGCCCCACCAATCAGCTGGCCGTGGGCGATGGCGAGGGCTTTATCATGATCGTCGACACCCGTGACTGGCGCATCACCCGCGATTTCCGCGCCACCCGGAAGGGGCCGGTCTGGGCGCTGGCCTTCTCACCCGATGGCGCGGTGATCCATGCCGGTGGGCTCGACGACGTGGCCTATGCCTGGCCGGTCGCCATGCTCGACCAGTTCGAACCCGGCATCAGCGGCGCGCGCTCGTTCCTGCGCGAGGCCGAGACCATGCCCAATGGCGAGCGGCAGTTCATGCGCAAATGCTCGATCTGCCACGCGCTCTCGCCCGGCCCCTCGCGCAAGGCGGGGCCAAGCCTGCACGGCGTCTTCGGCCGCCGCGCCGGCACGGTGCCCGGCTACAGCTATTCCGACACGCTCGACGGCTCCGACATCGTCTGGACCGAAACCACCATAGACGCGCTTTTCGATCAGGGCCCGGACCACTACATTCCCGGTTCCAAGATGCCCATGCAGGTGATTGCCGGCGGGGGTGACCGGGCCGATCTGATCGACTATCTCAAACGGGCCAGCACCGCGCCGGCCACCACAGGAGACTGACCTACATGAAAGCCATGATCACCGGCTTCGTTGCCATCATCGCCATCGGCGTCGCCGCCTATTTCGGGCTGCACGAGATCGGGTTCTCGTCCGCCGAAGCCTATTCCAGCCCGAACGTCCGGCTCGACTGAGTCGCGGCCCCGTGACGCCCAGGGATCTCTCTCGCGACGATTACGGCCCCGCGCTGGCCGGTGCCTCGATCCTCGTGGTCGATGACGAGCCCGGCATGCGCAACTTCCTCGTCAAGACCCTGTCGCCGCGGGTGCAACGGGTCGAGCAGGCCGCCTCGCCGCAAGAGGCCACGGAAAAGCTTGACGCCGCGCATTTCGATCTCGTGATCCTCGACAACGTCATGCCCAGGACCACCGGGCTCGAATGGCTGGCCGAGCAGCAGCGCCGCGGCTTCTTCGGCGACACCATCCTGATCACCGCCTATGCCGATCTCGAGACCGCCATCGCAGCACTGCGTGCCGGCGTCAGCGATTTTGTCCTCAAGCCGTTCCGCGCCAACCAGATCCTTGGCGCGGTGGCCCGCACGCTCGACCGCAAGAACCTCCGCCGCGACAATACGCTGCTCCGGCGCGAGCTGCGCACCGGGCTGTTCCAAGGCAAGCTCCTGGGCAAGTCCGAGGTCATGGTCGCAGTCCGCGCGATGCTGGCCAAGCTCGCGCCGCTGCCCACCCCGGTGCTCTTCACCGGCGCCAGCGGCACCGGCAAGGAGCTGGCGGCGCGGCATCTCCACCAGCTCTCCGACCGGGCCGACAAGCCCTTCGTGGCGGTCAACTGCGCCGCGATCTCGACCGAGCGCATGGTGCAGGAGCTGTTCGGCAGCATCGAGGGCGGCGAGCGCCTCACGCCCGGCCTGCTGCTGCTGGCCGATGGCGGCACGCTGTTCCTCGACGAGGTGGCGCAGATGCCCGAGGCGCTGCAGGCCGCCCTCCTGCGGGTGCTCGAGGATCAGCGCATCCGCCCCGTGGGGGCCGAGCGCGAGCTGCCGCTCAACCTGCGCTTCCTCTTCGCCACCAATGCCGATCTTCAGGCGCTGGTGGCGGCGGGCAAGTTCCGCGCCGACCTCTACCACCGCATCAACGTGCTCACCGTCGAGATGCCGCCCTTGCGCGACCGCTCGGACGACATCCTCGAGCTGGCGGCCCTTTTCACCACGCAGTTCTCGCAATCACTGGGGATGCCCGGGCTCGAGCTCGACGAGCAGACGCTGCTGAAGCTGCGGCGCTACGACTGGCCGGGCAACGTGCGCGAACTGCGCAACCTCGCCGAACGCTCGGTGATCCTTGGCGGGTTTCCCGAGGAGTTCGCCGGCGCAGGCTCGGTCACCGGTGCGCAGGCGATCGAGGATCTCGATCTCGTGGTGCAGCGCCACATCCTGCACATGCTCGATCTCTGCGACGGCAACCGCGCCGAAGCCGCGCGACGGCTCGGCGTCTCGCGCAAGACCATCGACCGCAAGATCGCGCAGTGGGATCAGGACGAGCTGTCGCCGCCCTGAGCGCGCTCAGGCGTTCCAGACCACCTCGCCAAGCCGCGAAATGTCGTAACCGCCGAGGCTTTCGGCGCGCTGGCGGAACGTGTCCGAGCGGCAGAAGGCGATCAGCCCCTGCATGGCAGGCTCGAAATAGGCGCGACGGTCGATGAGCAGGTCGAAGCGCTCCTCGATCACCGGCACGAAGCGCAGGCCGTAGGCGCGGGCGACCGACTCGAGCCCGAAGGTCACGTCGGCCTCGCCCCGGCGCACCGACTGCACCGCCTCGTCCTCGCTGCGCTCCATTGCCGTGAGCGCGATACGCGACAGATCGAGCCCGGCCTCCGCCGCCAGATCGCGCAGCAGCCCTGCGGTGCCCGAGCCTTCCTGCCGCGGCGCCAGTCTCAGCCCCCCGAGATCGGAAAGCCCACCGACCCGTGGTCCGTCCTCACGCAGCACCAGCCCCCGGCGCCGCCCGGCGAAGGCAATCAGCACCGCGTTCTGCCCCTCGGCCACGCCGCGCGCGGCGCGCAGGTTCCAGGCCCCATCGGCATCGCGCACGTGCAACCCGGTGGCCACGCCCTCACCCGCAGCATAGCGCGCAAGCCCGTCGAGGGAGCCGTCGAAGAATGTGGCGAGCCCGCAGCGCGACTGGCGGATGGCCCAGTCGAGCAGCGGATCGTGGCTGCCGAGAAAGACGCCCGGACGGGGTGTCGAGGCCGCGCCGCTCTGGGCCCCCGCGATCCACGCCCGCACCTCGGCGGCGGGAAACAGCAGCTTTCCGGTAGCGCGCGAACAGGGCACCTCGCCCGAGGCGGCAAGGTCATAGACCTTGCGCTCCTTCAGGCGCAGCAGATCGGCCAGTTCGCGGACGGTGAGATATTCGTGGGTCGGGGTCTGCAGGTCTGTCATGGGCTCGCGAAATGGGGGCGGCACCCTTGCCGCCCCCGCGACCCTATCAGCTTCCGGCGGCGTTGGGGAAGAACAGCTGCTGCCCGTCGACCTCGTAGGCAGCAATCGCCGCCTGTCCCGCCTCGGAAACCAGCCAGTCGGCGAAGTCCTGCGCCGCCTCGATCTTGACCGAGGGGCAGTGCTCGGGGTTCACCGGGATCACGCCATACTGGTTGAACATCGCCTCGTCGCCCTCGACGCCGACGCTGTAATCCTGCTTGTTCTGGAAGCTGATCCAGGTGGCGCGGTCGGTCATCACATAGGCGCCCATGCCGATGCCGGCGTTCAGCGTTGCGCCCATGCCAGAGCCGGTCTCGCGATACCATGCGCCCGAGCCGGTGGTCGGGTCGACCCCGGCGGCCTGCCACAGCGCGACTTCCTTCTTGTGGGTGCCGCTGTCATCGCCGCGCGAGGCAAACAGCGCTTCTGCCTCGGCGATCTGGGCGAGCGCCGCCTCGACATCGCTCATGCCGGCGACCCCCGCCGGGTCGCTCTCGGGGCCGACGATGACGAAGTCGTTGTACATCAGGTCGGTACGCTGGGTGCCGTAGCCCGCCGCGACAAATTTCTCCTCCGACGGCTTGGCGTGCACCAGCAGCAAGTCGCCGTCGCAATTCTCGGCGTTCTTGATCGCCTGCCCGGTGCCCACGGCCACCACGTTGACGGTGATGCCGCTCTCGCCGGTGTAGATCGGCAGCAGATAGTCGTAGAGGCCGGAATTGGCGGTCGAGGTGGTCGATTGCACGATGATCGACGTATCTTGCGCGGCCACCGCCCCGGCAAGGGTGAGCGATGCGGCGGTCGAGGCGATCAGTCTGGCGAAAGTCATGGAAAATCCCTTTTGTCTTCTGGGGGTATCGGGTCGAACGGGAGCGGCAGGATCAGAGCACGATCCGGCCGGCAAGGTAGTCACGCGCCGCGAGCGAGCGCGGCTCGGGGAAGAACTCCGCCGCGGCGCTGTGTTCGGCGACGCGGCCGCGATGCAGGAAGACGACGTCATCGGCGATGCGCCGCGCCTGCCCGATGTCATGGGTGACAAAGATGATGCGGGTGCCGCGCGCACAGGCCTCGCCCACGATGCGCTCGATCACCTGCACCGAGGCCGGATCGAGGCTGGCGGTGGGCTCGTCGAGGAACAGCACCTCGGGGTCGGTGGCGAGCGCGCGGGCCAGCGCCAGCCGCTGCGCCTCGCCGCCAGAAAGCGAGCGGGCCGGTTGGCGCGCCTTGTGCGCGAGGCCCACATCCGCGAGCAGCGCATCGCGACGGGCGCGGTTGCCGCCGCGCGCCTTCAGCACGAAATCGAGATTGGCCGCCACAGAGCGCCGCAGCAGCACCGGCTTCTGGAACACCAGCGCCTGGCGCGCGGTGGCCTCGGTCGCGGGCAGGCCGTTCCAGCTCACCGAGCCGGCGGTCGGTGCAAGCAGCCCGTGCAACAGCTTCAGGAGGATGCTCTTGCCCGCCCCGTTCGGCCCCATGATCACGGTGCAGCCGTGGCGCGGCAGCGTCAGGTCGACCCCGTCGAGCAGCGTGCCGCGCGGGATGTCGAGACGCAGGCCGGAGACGCTCAGCGGCAGCAGCGGCCCGACGGGCGCATGGGCGGCGCGGCGGCGCGGCAGGCGGACGGCGTCGGTGATCTGCAGGTCAGACATTGGCGGCGGCCCCGTAACTTGCTTGTCTCGCGGCGCTCATCCGAAGCATCTGGACGCCAGCGTTCACCCCGAGCGCAATCACCAGCAGGACGATCCCCAGCGCCAGTGCCAGCGGCAGGTCGCCCTTGGAGGTCTCGAGCGCGATGGCGGTGGTCATGACCCGGGTCAGGTGGTCGATATTGCCGCCCACGATGATAACCGCGCCGACCTCCGCGGCGGCACGGCCGAAGCCCGCGAGCCCCACGGTCATCAGCGCATAGCGCCCGTCCCAGAGAAGGGTGGTGATGCTTTGCCAGCGGGTCAGGCAGAGCGAGCGGAACTGCTCGGCATATTCGCCGTGCAGGTCCTCGAGCACCTGCCGCGACAGCGCCGCGACGATGGGCACGATCAGGATGGTTTGCGCCACGATCATCGCGCCGGGGGTATAAAGCAGCCCGAGAAAGCCCAAGGGGCCCGAGCGCGAGAGGTAGAGATAGACAAGCAGGCCCACGACCACCGGCGGCAGGCCCATCAGGGCGTTGATGAGCACCAGCACCGCGCCCCGGCCGCGAAAGCGGCTCACCGCGAGCAACGCGCCCACCGGCAGACCGATGGCGCAAGCGATCAGGGTCGCGCTCAGGCTCACCTGAAGCGACAGGCCGACGATCTCGAAGAGATCGGCGTCACCGGACAACACCAGCGACAGCGCCAGATGGAAGGCCTCCCCGATATCTTGCAAAATCTACCTCCCTTCGGAAATTTTGCAGTAGACTGACCATAGCTTTCATCGCGCCCGATGCAAGCGGGTTGTTCGCGTGCGAACACATGAAGTGGAGCGCATCAGGGGCCGAACGATCGCACGCACCTCCGAAGAACGGCCGGAAAGGCGAGGCGTGCCCGTCCTGCCATCCCCCCGTCTGGCCCGCGCGAGGCCCACGCATTGCTGCAACACCGGGATCTCGGAGCGCAATCCGGGCTGGTCTTCGCCTGCGGATCGACTAGATCGCAGCCCATCGTGCCCGCGGAGAGCCAGGCAAGCGGGACATGTCCGAAACCGACAAAGCCAAGAAACGTGGTGACATGACCTTTCCGAGACGCTGGACCGCAGCGATGCTGTTCCTCGTGGCGCTTGTTTGCAGCGCCATCCTTCCAAACCAAATACTGGCACAGGAGGCCACGGCCTCAGAGCCCGCCCCGAGCAATCTCGACCTGCTCCTCGACGTCATCGAGAACGACGACAGCCGGGCCGCCCTGATCGACGAACTCCGCGCCGCGCAGAGCGAGGCCGACGCACCGGTCGACGACCAGATCGTCGAGACCCTTGCCGCCGATGGGGCCACCCCGCCCGAGGCGCTTTCGTTCAGCCGGCGCATCGCGCTGATCACTCAGGAGGCCGCGCAGGACATCGCCTCGGGCCTCGAAACCGCCTGGACCCAGATCATTCGCGCCCCGATGGTCTTCGAGGGCCTGAGCGGCGGCGAGGCCGGCGTGCTGCTCGAAGCGGCGCAACAGCTCGCGCTGATTATCATCGTGACCGTGGCGGTGTTCCTCGTGCTGCGGCGGGTGGGCAAATCGCTCTATGCCCGGATGGACGCCAAGGCCGAAGAGAGCGGCGCCCTGCGCACCACGCTCCTGTTCATCGCCTCGGCGCTGATCGACGCGCTCATCGTGGTGATCGCCTGGGCCGCCGGCTACCTCATCGCGACGCTGTTCCTCGGCAATTTCGGCGAGATCGGGATCCGCCAGACGCTCTATCTCAACGCCTTCCTTCTGGTCGAGCTTGCCAAGGTCGGCGTGCGGCTGATCCTGTCGCCGGCCTCGAGCAGCCTGCGACCGCTGCCGATCTCCGACGGCTCGGCAAAGTACCTTGGATCACGGCTCAACTTCATGGTCGGCCTCGCTGGTTATGGACAGCTGTTGATCGTGCCGATCCTCAACACGAACATATCGTTTGCCGCCGGGCGCGCGGTCTCGGCGCTGATCGCGCTGATCGTGGTCGGTCTGGCGATCTGGATGGTGCTGCGCAAGCGCCGCCCGGTGGCCGACTGGCTCGAGCGCGGCGGCCGCAGCAAGGCCGACATGGCGCGCGAGAGCCATCTCGAGGATCAGGGTGAACCGGTGCAGACCCCGGCCAGCGAAGAGTTCCCGATGGGCACGCCCGAGACGCCAAAGAAAAAGCGCGGCGGGCTGCAGGTGATGGCCCGCAACTGGCACGTCCCGGCGCTGCTCTACCTGCTGGTGATGCTGGTGCTGGTACTGGTCCAGCCCGGTGACGCCGCCTTCCTGTCGCTGCTTAACTCGGGCCAGGTGCTGCTGGTGGCGATCCTCGGCGTGGCGGTCTCGGGGGTGATGACCCGGACCATGGTCAACGGCGTGCAACTCCCCGACACCGTCAACGCCCGCCTGCCGGCGTTGCAGCGTCGGCTGAACACCTTCGTGCCGAAGGCGCTCTTCGTGCTGCGGCTGGTGATCTTCGCGCTCGTGGTGATCTTTGCCATGAACGCCATCAGCCTGATCGACCTGAAGGCCTGGATGGCCGGCCAGTTCGGGCGCGACTTCACCGCAACGGTGTTCTCGGTCGTGGCGGTTCTGATCGTGTCCTTCGCGATCTGGGTCGGCATGACCTCATGGGTCGATTACCGCCTCAACCCTGAATACGGCACCGTGGCGACCTCGCGCGAGCAGACGCTGCTGACCCTCTTGCGCAACGCCGCGACCATCGCGCTGGTCATCATCACGCTGATGTTCGTGCTTTCCGAGATCGGCCTCGACATCGCGCCGCTGCTGGCCTCGGCCGGGGTTCTCGGCCTTGCCATCGGCTTCGGCGCGCAAAAGCTGGTGCAGGACATCATCACCGGCATCTTCATCCAGTTCGAGAACGCGATGAACGTGGGCGACGTGGTCACCGCCGGCAGCACCACCGGCGTGGTCGAGAAGCTGACCATCCGCTCGGTGAGCCTGCGCGACGTCAGCGGCGCCTATCACCTGATCCCGTTCTCCTCGGTGGACATGGTCACCAACTTCATGCGCGAGTTCGGCTATTTCGTCTGCGACATGGGCGTGGCCTACCGAGAGAACATCGACGAGGTGAAGCAGGCCATGCTCGATGCGTTCGAGCAACTGCGCGCCGATCCCGAACAGGCGGCCAACATCATGGGCGATCTGGAGTGGTTCGGCATAAACGCCTTCGGCGACAGCGCCGTGGTGGTGCGGGCGCGGATCAAGTGCGTTCCGGGCACGCAATGGGGCGTCGGCCGGGCCTATAACGGCGTGCTGAAAGAAGTGTTCGACGCGCGCAACATCGAGATCCCCTTCCCGCACCAGACGATCTATCTGGGCGAGTCGAAATCGGGCGCGACCCAGCCCTTCCATGTCGTCGCGGAGGGCGGCGAGACCCCCGGCGACAACTGAGGGCCTTCACAGGACAAGAAAAGGGGCCGCGCGGCGATACTGCGCGGCCCTTTCTCATTGATCACGACCGGCGCCCCGCCGCATGGCAGCGCGGCAGCCGCGCTTACTGGATCGAGATCTCGACCCGCTGGCTTTCGCCGGTGCTGCCGGGGATCCGCAGGAAGTAGCGCCCGGGCTTGATGGCCAGGAACTCGATCTCCATCGTGCCGGCCTCGTCGAACTCGACGCTCTCGAGCCCGAAGGGTCGGATCTCGAGCCCGTTCACCACGACCTCGTTGACCCAGATCGCCCGGAAGAAGCCCGAGCCCTCCAGCGCCAGCTCGCCCGAGCCGTCGGCCTCGATCTCGAGTTCGTAGACCATCCCCGACTTGAGCGCGATCGGCCCGTCGGTGAGCGGCTGACCGACCGAGAGCAGGATGCCGGGCATCTCGCCCTTGTTGGTGTTCGACAACACCCCGGCGAAGCCGAAATCATGCGCGGCAGCGGGCAGGGCCAGCAGCGAGAACGCGGCGGCGAGCAGCGGGAATTTCATCAATGGGTCTCCTTCTTTCAAATCAGATGAGGGGTGAGCGTGGCGGGGGTGCCGCGCAGCTCGAGCACCCGGCTGGCGAGGCGGTCGGCCTCGTCTCTGGCATGGGTGACGAATATCGTCGCCGGACGGTGCTCGGCGATCAGCTCTTCGGTGAGACCGAGCATCGCTTCGGCCAGCTCGGGGTCGAGGGACACGAAGGGCTCGTCCATGATCAGCATTTCGGGCGCCCCGGCAAAGGCGCGCGCCAGCGCCAGCCGGCGCTGCTGGCCGAGCGACAGGCTGCGCGGGAAGGCCTCTTCGCGCCCCTTCAGCCCGACCCGCGCCAGCATCGCCCGCGCGCCGCTGTCGCTCAGATCGGGATGCACAAGCGTCAGGTTCTGCAGGGCGCTGCGCCACGGCAGCAGCGTCGGTTCCTGGAACACCATCGCCACGGCCTCGGGGCGCTGCACCTCGCCGTCAAAGGCCGCATCGAGCCCGGCGACGATGCGCAGCACCGTCGACTTGCCGATGCCCGAGGGTCCGACCAGCGCCACGGTCTCGCCGCGCGACACCGAGAAATGCACGCCGCGCAGCACCTCGGTCGCTCCGAAACGCTTGCTGAGGATGTTGACCCGGATTGCCGCCCGGTCCGGCGGCACCGCCTGCACGGGCGGCACCTGCCGGCCGGTGCCGTTCTGTATCCCCGGCGTCATTCGACCTCCGCAAATAGGCCCTCGGGCAGGCTCTCGGCCTTGCCAACCAGATCGGCACCGCCAAGCTCGCCCATTAGCGCCAGCAGCTTGCCCGCCGCGGCGCCATCCACAGGACCGCGCGCCGGTACGCCGGCCAGCCAGTCGCTGCGCAGCTGCTCGAACTGGGCGTCGCTCGCGGCGTTCATGCGCGGGCGGATCGCTTCCCACGCGGCCATGTCCTCGGCCAGCATCGCCTTGGCCTCACGGCTCGCCTCGTAGAAGGCCTGCGCCAGCCCGTCGTTCTGTTCGAGGAAGTCGCCCTTGAAGTAGTAGCCAAGGAGCGGCACGTCCGGATCGAGCCCCAGCGCATTGGCCGCGGTCTCGACCGAGATCAGCTCGCGCATCCCGGCGGCCTTCATCTTGGCGAGGAAATGCCAGAAATTGATCGCCCCGGCATAGTCACCGCCAAGGCCCGACTTGAAGATCAGCGGCGGCGCGCCGAAGACCTGCTCGGTCTCGGCCTTCAGATCCAGATCGTATTCCTGCTGCGCGTAGGCGCGCAGGATAAGCCAGCTCTTGTCGAGGGGCCCGCCGGCGATGCCGATTTTGCCCCCCGCAAGATCCTGCAGCGTCTCGGCCTCCGAGCCCTCGGGCACCACCACGCCGCCGACGGCACGGGAGTAGGGCACGACGACGTAATCCTTGCCGTCGGCGCGCTGCCGCGCCACCCAGATCCAGTCGGCCACCGCCATGTCGGCCTCGCCGCCCTCGACCGCGATGCGGGTGGCGCCGTTGTCGGCATAGGGCATGACCTCGAGCCTGAAGCCGTGTTTCTCGTCGAGCCCCTGCTCGGCGATGGTTGCCAGCTCCCAGTTGACGGTGCCGATCTTGAGCACCGCCGCCCGCACCACCGGCAGCTCCTGCGCCATGGCGCCAAGGGCGGTGACGCATCCCAGCGCCAGCGCGGTCAGAAATGTCTTCATGTGCTCCTCCCTGATGCCCGGCCCCGCATGCGGGACAGGGCGATGTCTTTTGCGCTCAGCCCTTACTCTGCGCGGCGGCCCACTTCGTTGAACTCGGCGTCGAGTTCGATGTCGAACTGGCCGGTGCCCTCGCAGATCACGTCGTCGAGGTCGTAGCCGCCCTCGTCGGTCATCTCGATATCGTCGGGATCGACCTCGCAGCGCATGTCGGTCATTATCTCGGCGATCTTCGCCTTGGCCTCGTCCGAGACCATGTGATCATCGGCGAGTGCCGGTGCGGCGAGGCCAAGTGCCAGCGCCAGTGCGCCGATTTTTCCCAGTGTCGTCATTGTCTTCCTCCCGTTCAGGGCCACGGCCCACTTTGAACGCTCCGATTAAACCCTCTGCGGGCCCGGCTGCGCTGTCCACACGACCAAAGGCCAAGTTGCGCCCGCCGATCGATCAGTCGGGCGTGATCGCCACGCCCCAGGGCTGCTGGCCCACCTGGATCGACTTGATCGCCTTCTCGGCGGCCACGTCGATCACCGTGATGTCGTTGGAATTGCCGTTGGTGGTGACGAGGTACTCCTCGCCCGGCGTGAAGGCCATCTGCCAGACCCGCTGCCCCACCATGATGTAGTCGACCACCTCGAGCGAGGCGCCGTCGATCACCGCCACGCGGTTCGCCGGCCCCAGCGCCACGAAGATGCGGCTGCCGTCGCTCTTGGCCTTCACCCCCACCGGCTGCAGCCATTCCGGCAGCACGCCCGGCACCTCGAAGCCGATCTTCTGGCGAAGCGTCGGCGTGCCGTCCTCGGCCACGTCGATCACGCTCACCGTACCGCCGATCTCGGAGCTGACGAAGAGCCGTGTGCCGTCGTCGAGATACTCGGCATAGCGCGGGCGCTGATCGACGAGGATGTTGTGCTTGATCTCGTAATCGCTGGTGTCGATGAAATGCGCCATGTTGGTGGTCTCGGACGTGTTCACCACCCACTTGCTGTCGGGCGAGATCGCCATGCCCTCGGGCTCGACCCCCACCGGCACCTCGGCGAGGATGGTGTGATCGGCGGTGTCGGTCACGGTGACGAGGTTGTCGTCCTCGTTGGCGATGTAGAGCGGGCTGCCTGAGGGGTGGATCACGAAGAGCTCCGGGTCCGGCCCCGAGGGCAGGGTGTAGAGCTCTTCATAGGTCTCGGTGTCGAAGACGCGCACCGTGTCGTCATCCGAGGCGCAGACATAGAGCAGCGATCCGTCCGGCGAGAGGGTGATGCCGCGCGGACGGTTGCCTCCGGCAAACTCGTCGAGCACCTCCCAGGTCTCGGTATCGACCACGGTGATGGTGTTGCCACGCTCGTTCGACACGAAGGCCTTGCCGGCGAACGCCCCGGTGGCGGCCATGCAGAGCGCGGCGGAGAGCATCAGGTGTTTCATGGCGGTCCTCACTGGAATGCGGTGCAATCGGTTTCGGGCGCGTCGAGCCCCAGCGTGTCGAGCGGCGAGCGCTGGTGCAGGAAGCCCTCCTGCGGGCTGACACTCACGGTGATGCGGTCGTCATAGAGCAGGATCGGCTGGCGAAGCTGGCCGTTCCACTGTCGGAACGTCACCTTCTGGCCCTTGAAGGCCGCCAGCTCGAACGCGTCCGACAGGATGTAGTCCTCGACGACCTGCGGATCGGCCGAGGAGGTGCGCGTCACCGCCTCTCCCAGCACCCGCAGCGCGAGCCAGCTGTTGTAGTCCTCTTCCTGCACGTGGCGCCGCGTGAGCTCCTCGAAGCGGTTTTGGAACTGCGTCGCGCCCCAGGCCTCGTGAGCAGCGTGGATAGTCACCGGGCGCAACCCGGCGCTGCCCATCACCGGGCGCGGGGTCCAGAGATGATAGGGCAGATAGGCTGCGAAATAATCGGTGGCGTCGGCGGCGATCACCACGTCATGGGCCTCGGTGCCCTGCAGGAAGGTGGGCAATTGCCGCTGCACCAGCACGTGACCGCTGTCGGTGCGCCGCGCACCGCCGGTATCCTCGAACTCGCGCTCTTCGACGATGGTGGCGCCGAACTTGCGCGCCGCCCGGCGATAGGCCTCGGCCAGCGCCCGGTCCTCGGGGTTCGAGCCCGAGACCAGCAGCCAGCGCTTCCACTGCTTCCAGATCGCGAACTGCGCCACGGCATCGGCCTGCATCGCCACCGAGGGCGCGATGTGCAGCAGGTTCGCCCGGCACGCCTCGCCGCGCAGCGCCACCTCCGGCGCGCGAACGTTGAACACCAGCGCCCCCGCCTCCGCCGCCATGTCGCTCAGCGCCGTCACCTCGCCGGCCCGCGCGTCGAGCACGACGTAGCGGATGCCGTCCTCGAGCAGCGCCCGCATCTCCTCGGACGCCGTTTCGGGCGCGGTGGCCACGGTCACGGTCTCGTAGGTCTGCCCCATGAACCGGCCGGTCGTGTTGTTGTCCTCGTCCGCCAGAGCCGCCCCGGCAAAGGCCAGATCCTCGGTGCGAAGATCGTAGCGCGAGATCGGCAGCAGGCTCGGGTAATCGACCCGCAGCACCGCCGCGCGCACCTCCTGCGCCTCGGCACCGGCGGCGGAAACCATCAGACATGCCGCTGCCAAGAGCGGTCCAAGCGATTTCAGCAATGTCTCCTCCCTTGCCCGTCCTCCTCTGACGGGCCCGCCTCAAACCCTGACGGTCAAAGGCTTTTCCCGAAACCGATACTTTTGGTTCGGTTGCGGTAACGAGGGTAGCGACGGCACCATGAGTTACGACTCTTAATTTCTAAGAAGTTTCCAAGAAGGATCCGATGCTGAGACCCGCGCTCCTGCTGCTTCTGGCGCTTTCCGGCCCTGCCTGGGCCGGCGAGAAGGTCGCGTTCTTCGGTATCACCTTGCTGGATTCCTCGCTGCAGACCGCCGAACTGGGCCAGGACCCGGCGGAGCTTTCGCGCATCACCATGCTGGAGGAGCTGGTGGCGGAGCGCTTTGCGGAGGGGGGTTACGAGTTGCTGGATCTCAACCCGGTGGCGGACGATCTCGATCGTATCGTCAACCCGGCCAAGTGCTATGGCTGCGATACGCGCATGGCGGCAAAGCTGGGGGCGGATTACGCGCTCGTCGGCGAGGTCCAGAAGGTCTCGAACCTGATCCTGTCGATGAACCTGCAGATGCGCGACGCATCGACGGGCGAGACGGTGAAGGGCCGCGTGGTCGACATCCGGTCGAACACCGATGACAGCTGGCGGCGGGGCATGAACTACATACTGAAAACCGCATTCTTCAAGGAGGAGGAAGGATGAACAGACGAACCCTGCTTGCAGCGGGCGTGGCGCTTGCCATGATCCCCGCAGCCGCCATGGCCCACGGGCCGACCCGCCAGAAGGTCACGGTAACCACCGAGGTCGCCGCCGAGCCCGCCGAGGTCTGGGCCGCGATCGGCGATTTCCAGGATCTCACCTGGCACCCGGCGGTGGTCTCGCAAAGCGGCGAGGGCGGCAACGAGATCGACGCCACCCGCACGCTCTACCTCTCCGATCAGGGCGCCGAGGGGCCGATGATCGCCGAGGTGCTCTACAAGTATTCCGACGAGAAGATGAGCTACAGCTACCGCATCACCGAGGTCGCGGTCGAGGTGCTACCGGTGACCAACTACTCGTCGCACCTCACGGTCATGCCGCGCGACGGCGGCGGCTCGGTGGTGGAATGGCGCGGCGCATTCTACCGCGGCTACCCCAACAACGACCCGCCGGAAGAGCTCAACGACGAGGCCGCCATCGCGGCGGTGACCGGCGTCTACGAGGCCGGGCTTCAGGCGCTGGTCGAGCGGTTCGGTGAGCCGTCTTCGTGATCTCGCCCTCGGGCTGAGCCTGACCCTCGCCGCGCTTCCCGCGGCGGGGGAGGTCGCCTTCGTCACCTGCCAGAATGGCGACGCGGTGAGCGTGGTCGACCTCGACACCGGCACCGAGCGCGCCCGCTGGGAGGTGCCCGGCAAACCCGCGGGCGTGGCTGTGGGCAAAGATGCGGTCTTCACCGTCTCGCCCGACAGCAAGACGGTGCGGCGGTTCTCCCTGCGCGGCGAGGTGTTCGCCTCGATTACCCTCGACGGCGGCCCGATCGGCGCCGCCTATGACGCGCGCCACGACCGGCTCTTTGTCTCCGACTGGTACAACGCCCGGCTCTGGGCGCTCGACGGCACGACGCTGGAGGTTCAGGCCGAGCTGCCCGCCGGTGCCGCGCCCGCGGGCCTCGCGCTGTCGCAAGACCGAACGCTGCTGGCCGCCGCCGAACGCGACGCCGACCGGGTCAGCCTCTACGACACCGAAACTCTCGCCCGTCTGCGCAGCGTTTCGGTCGGCACCCGGCCCTTCGGCCTCGGCTTCGCGCCCGACGGCCGGCTCTTCATCGGCAACGTCGGCAGCAACGATGTGACGGTGATCGACCCGGCCTCTGGCGAGGTGCTGGCCACGGTGCCGGTGGGCGAACGCCCCTATGGCGTGGCCTTCGCCGCCGGGCGCGCCTTCGTCACCAACCAGTACGAGAACACGCTCTCGGTCATTGCACTCGCGGACCTCTCGCCCGTCGCCACGCTGGACACCGGCGAATACCCCGAAGGCATCGCCGCAACCCAAGACGGCCGCATCGCCGTGGCCAACTGGTTCGACAACACCCTGAGCGTGATCGACGCGGCCAGCCTCGAGACCGTGGCCGTGCTCGAGACCGCCGACGGCCCGCGCGCCTTCGGCGCTTTCCTGTTCGGAGGAGACCTGCCATGACCGCCTCCCTGCCCCGCCTCCTGCTCGCCGCCCTGTTGAGCCTCGCGGCACTGCCGCTGCAGGCCGGCGACGCTTGGGACAGCATCCGCACCCAGCTCTATGGCGACCGCCCCATGCTTCCGGGCGACGGGGTGATCGCGCTCGACGCGCCCTACCGCACCGACAACGACGCCCGCACCCGCATCGCCGCGCAAGTCGCGGCCCCACAGGGAGGGCAGATCGGCAAGGTGGCGGTGGTGCTGGACGAAAACCCGATGCCGGTCTCGGCCCTGTTCGAGCTGCGTCAGCCGCAGCCGCGCTTCTTCTTCGACACCACGCTCCGGATTAACGGCCCGACGCCGCTGCACGTGGTGGCCGAGATGACCGATGGCCGGCTCTTCGTGACAGAGGCCTTCGTCAAGACCTCCGGCCAGGGCGCCTGCGCCGCACCTCCCGGCACCGATCCCGAGGCCGCGCTCGCCACGCTCGGCGACATGGTGCTCTCGGTGGGTGACGGCCCTGCTGCGGACCGGCTCGCAGCGCTCTCCGAGCGGCTGCGCCGGCTCGATGTCGATATCTCTCACCCGTCGCATTCGGGGATGCAGATGGACCAGATCAGCCTGCTCTTCATCCCGATGCGCTATGTCGAAACGCTCGAGATCGAGACCGAGAGCGGCAATTACGTCGACGTGACGGGCAGCATCTCGCTGTCGGAGAATCCGCAGGTGAGCCTCTCGGTGCCGGCAGATACGCGCCGCGTGGGCGTGACGATGGCCGACACGAGCGGCACCGTCACGACGGCGGAAACCGAGCTCGCGGGGTTCTGAAGGGATTTCGCCGCGCAAGCGCGTCGACCGGCGCAGGGGGCGCTGCCCCCTCTTGGCCTGCGGCCAATTCACCCCCGAGGTATTTTTGAACCAAAGAAGCCAGAAGCGCCGGCCCCTAGGCTTCTCTTCGTCAAAAATACTCCCGCCGGAGGCAGGCCGGCTCTGGCCGCCACGCTGACCTCCGGCGAGGGCGCCCAAAAATCCGATGGGCCGGTGCTCAGGGATGACCGGAATGGGGCGTGACGCGCTCGAGCGGAAAGTCGAAGAATGCCCAGCCATCGGTGCCTTCGGGCAGCCAGTAGACCGTCTCGTAGCCGTATTCCAGCGCGCGCTTGGCGGCGTTCCAGCTCATCCAGCAGTCGTCGAGACAGAAGAACAGCACGGGATGCGCAAGATCATCGCCGGTCGCTGCGGCGAGCCCGTCGCGAAAGTAGCCCGCCGTCACCTCGGCAATGGCACCGTATCCCACGTTGGGAAGCCAGATCGCGCCCGCGATGCTGTCGCGCGGGGTGTCGCGCCAGATCGTGCCCTCTGGCAGGTTCGCGGGCTTTGGCGCTTGCGGCAGCACGTCGATGAATGCGGTCTCGCCGGTCTCCCAGAGCGCATGGGCCTCTTCCGGTCCGACCACCGCGGCGCCGGCCAGGGTCTCAGGGACCGGGGCGCGATAATGGTCCATCCGGTAGCCCTCGGGCTCTGGCACCTGCGCAAGCGCGAGCGCCGGCAGCAGCCCAACCACTGCCGCCAGCGCCCGTTTCACTGCCCGACCTCGCGCAGCCCGTCGCCCATGTCGGTGACCAGCGGCACGCCGGCCTCGGCAAGGATCGCGTCGATCTCGCCCTGGTTGCGGCGGATCAGCGAATTGAGCTTGCGCTGCCAGACCTTCTCGCCCTGCCGGACCCCCATGGTGATGCGGTAGAAGAGCTTCGGAAATTCCGCCTCTTTGAGCAGCGGGATCACCTTGAGACCTGGGTGATCCCGCTTGACCAGCGGGCCGCCAATCGGCCCCCAGATCACCGCCGCCTCGATCTCGCCCGCGTCGAGATCGTTCAGCATGTTCACCGTCGGGCTGTCATACCGCCGGTCGACCACCAGCTGGTAGGGCTTGGCCTTGCCGATCAGCCCGTAGCGCGCCATGTGGTTGGCCGGTGGCGATCCCGCCACCACGCCGAGTACGCGGCCCTCGAGCCGCGGATCCGAGAGCTGCGTCACCCCGGCAAGCGCGCTCTCTTCCGGCACCACCAGCACGTAGGTCGAGACCATGTAGTGGTTGGTGTTGAGCACCAGCTCGTGGCCCTGGGCATAGCCCATCACCACGTCGCACTTGCCCGCCTTCAGCGTGTTGCGAACGAAGCCGGTGGCCATCGGGTACCACTCGTAGCGCACCGGCAGTTCCAGCTTCGAGGCGATCAGCTCGGCCAGCGCATTTTCGTAGCCCGACCCGTCCTCCATCGACATCGGATCGTTGGCCGGATCGGCGCAAACCCTGAATGCCGTCCGGGAGACAAGATCCGAGGTTTGCGCCTCCCCCGGCCCTGCATGGGAGGCCATCAGGACCGACAGCGCGACCGCCAGGAGGCCGCGCCGGTTACGAACCCATGCAGGCATCTTCCATCTCGCTGAACGTTTCGCTCTTGGCTTCCTTCTGGGCCGGGCGTCCGCGCCCGATGGCGCCGGAGCCATGCGCCTTGAGATAGGTGTAGATGTCATCGAGATAGCACATCACGTTGGGGTTGGTGCCGAAGGCGGGCATCACCGAGTTCTCGGCCGCACCGACCTTCTGGCGGCCGTTCACCACCACGTCGACGAAATCGTAATAATCCATGTCGAGCGCCGAGTCCTTGAGCGCCGGGGCATAGGTCGATCCCTCGCCATCCGGGCCGTGGCAGACGTGGCACTCGGCGTGGTAGCGGCGGAAGCCCGAGAAGGTCGGCCAATCCACCGTGCCGTCCTCGGCCACGTTGAAGGTCGGGATGCCGTCCTCGGTGAAGTAGCGCCCGCCTTCCTCGTAATCGACCGCGATGTTCGGGTCATCCATCGAGACGGCGTCCGCGGCGGACACCACGCTTGCCGACATGGCGCAGGCGGCCGCGGCAAGAAGAAGGGTAAAGGGTCGGGTCATTGGCTATCGGTCCTGGGATCACTGGGAAGTCTGGACCGGCGGGGCGGAACACCCCGCCGGTCCTGCGATGGCTGCGGATCAGTCGGGAAGGGCGAAGACCGTCAGCTGGCCACCAAGCGCGGTGTAGTCGCTGAGGGCCGAGTAGCCGCCCACGGCGCCGAGACCGTCATTGGGGTTGGTGAGACCGGCCGCGAGGCCGATGCCGGCCCAGCCGCCGACGCCTGAGAGGATGCCGACATACTGCTTGCCGCCATGCTCGTAGGTCATCACGTTGCCGATGATGCCCGAGGGGGTCTTGAAGCGGTAGAGCTCGTCGCCGGTCTCGGAGTCCACGGCCTTGAGGTAACCCTCGAGCGTGCCGTAGAACACCACGTCACCCGCGGTGGCCAGAGCGCCCGACCAGACCGAGAACTGCTCGGGGATCGACCACTTGATCTCGCCGTTGATGTTGTCCCAGGCGATGAAGTTGCCCATACCACCATGGCTGTCGGGCGCCGGGTACATTGCCAGCGTCGCACCCACATAGGGCTGACCGGCGGTGTAGCTCACGCGGAACGGCTCGTAATCCATGCAGACGTGGTTGGTCGGCACGTAGAAGAGCTCGGTCTTGGGCGAGTAGGAGGCCGGCTGCTGGTCCTTGGTGCCAAGCGCCGCCGGGCAGATCCCGGTCGAGTTCACGTCCTCGCCGTTCTGCTCGGTCGAGTACTCGGCCACAACCGCCGGACGGCCGTAGTTTTCCGAGGCCGGGTCCATGTCGACGCCGGTGGTCCAGTTGACCACCGGATCGAATTTCTCGGCGACCAGAAGCTCGCCCGTGATCCGGTCCATCGTGTAGGCGAGGCCGTTGCGGTCGAAATGGGTGAGAAGCTGGCGCATCTCGCCATCCATCTCCTGATCCGTGAGGATCATCTCGTTGATGCCGTCGTAGTCCCACTCGTCATGCGGGGTCATCTGGTAGAACCACTTGGCCATGCCGTCATCAGGGTCACGCGCCATCACGGTCATCGACCAGCGGTTGTCGCCCGGGCGCTGCGCCGGGTTCCAGGTCGAGGGGTTGCCGGTGCCGTAGTAGATCAGGTCGGCCTCGGGGTCATAGGAATACCAGCCCCAGGTGGTGCCGCCGCCGATCATCCACTGATCGCCTTCCCATGTGTTGGTGCCCGAGTCCGCGCCAACCGGCTCGCCGAGATGGGTGGTGTTCTCGGGATCCACGAGGATGTCCTCGTCCGGCCCCATCGAATAGGCGCGCCACTCCTGCTCGCCGGTCTCCATGTTGTAGGCCGTGACCGATCCGCGGACGCCGAACTCGCCGCCCGAGATGCCGACGATGACCTTGTCCTTCACCGGCAGAACCGTGGCGGTGTTGGTCTCGCCCTTGGACGGATCGCCGTTCACCGCTTCCCAGAGCACTTCGCCGGTTTCGCTGTCGAGCGCGACCACCTTGGTGTCGGCCTGGTGCAGGAAGATCTTGCCGTCGGCATAGGCGACGCCGCGGTTCACCGTGTCGCAGCACATCACCGGGATCACGTTGGGATCCTGCTTCGGCTCGTAGCGCCACTTGATCTTGCCGTCCTCGTTGAGGTCCAGCGCGTAGACGATGTTGGGGAACGGCGTGTGTACGAACATCGTGTCGCCGACCACGAGCGGCGAGCCTTCATGGCCGCGCAGCACGCCGGTCGAGAAGGTCCAGGCCACCTGCAGGTCGCCCACGTTGTCCTTGTTGATGGAGTCGAGTTCGGAGTAGCGCTGGTTCGCGTAGTCGCCCGTCTGGATCGCCCATTGCGAAGCGTCGTCCATCTGGGTCATCAGGTCTTCGTTGGCCGAGGCAAACGATGCGGCAAAAAGAGCCACGCCCGACGTCAGCAACGTCAGTGTCTTCATTTCCTTCTCCCTTGGGTGTGTCGGCGTTTCCGCCTGTTGTCCCGGGGGCAGCCGACCGACGGTCGGTGCTGCCTCGGGCTCATCCGGATCGGGCTCCTCTTCCTCCCGCCGTCACCGGAATTTCCTGTCTCTGGTGTCGAGTGTCTCCCTTACTCGGTGAACGTGGCCAAGTAGGCGATGACGTCGGCGCGCTCGTCCTCCTTGCGGAGGCCGGCGAACGACATCTTCGTGCCCTTGGCGTAGTCGCGCGGCTTCTCGAGGAAGGCCGCGAGTTCCTCTTCGGTCCAGGCGCCCTTCTCGGCGGCAAGCTCGGTCAGCGCGTCGGAATAGCCGAAGCCCTCGAGCGCCGCGATCTCGCGGCCCACGATGCCGTTCAGCTGCGGGCCGACCTTGTTCTCGGCCCCCTCCCCCACTGCATGGCAGGCGCGGCACTTGCGAAAGACCTTTTCGCCTTTCTCAGCGTCGCCTTCGGCCGAGGCAATCCCGGCCGTAAGGCTCAGCAGGCACGCCGTGGCGAGCAGTTTCTGGATCATCTTTGTCCTCCTCCCTTTCCAGGGTTCGTTACTTCAGTCGCGCGGCATGCCAGGCGACGTGATCTCCCGCGAACGTATTCACGAAGAAATACGAGTGGTCATAGCCTTCCTGCATCCGGAAGGTGGCGGGCTGACGGCGCTTGGCGATGGCCGCGGCCAGCGCCTCGGGCTTCAGCAGGTCGAGGAACTGGTCGCTCGCCCCCTGGTCCACCAGCAGGTCATCCTTCCAGCCGTGCTCCTCCAGCAGCAGCGTGGAATCGTGCTCTGCCCAGCAGCCCTCGTCATCGCCGAGATAGGCCGAGAGCTGCTTGCGCCCCCAGTCCGACTGGGTCGGATGCGCGATCGGCGCGAAGGCCGACAGGCTGTCAAACATCGACGGGTTGCGCATCGCGATGGTCAGCGCCCCGTGTCCGCCCATCGAGTGGCCGGTGATGCCGTGTTTGCCGCCGATGCCGTCCAGCCCCTCGACGATGCCGCGCAGATCCTTGGTGATGTAGTCGTACATCTGGAAATGCGGCTTCCACGGGTCGCGCTTGGCATTGACGTAGAACCCGGCGCCCTGGCCGAGATCGTAGGCGTCGTCATCGGCCACGCCCTCGCCCCGCGGCGAGGTGTCGGGAAACACGACCGCAAGGCCGTGTTTCGCCGCGTGTTCCTGAAAGCCGCCCTTCGTCATGGCGTTCTCGTGGGTGCAGGTGAGACCCGAGAGATACCACAGAACCGGCACCGGCCCGTCCTTGGCCTGCGGCGGCATGTAGACCGCGAAGGTCATGTCACAGCTGCAGGACTCGGAGGCGTGCTTGTACACGGTCTGCGTTCCGCCGAAGCTTCGGTTTTCCGCAACAGTTTCCATCAGTATTCGACCACCGCGCGGATCGACTTGCCTTCATGCATCAGGTCGAAGCCGTGGTTGATCTCGTCGAGCGTGATCTTGTGGGTGATCATCGGGTCGATCTCGATCTTGCCGTCCATGTACCACTCGACGAACTTGGGAACGTCGGTGCGGCCCTTGGCGCCGCCGAACGCGGTGCCCTTCCAGACCCGGCCGGTAACCAGCTGGAACGGACGGGTCGAGATCTCGGCCCCTGCCGGCGCCACGCCGATGATGACCGAGACGCCCCAGCCGCGGTGCGAGCACTCGAGCGCGTCGCGCATCACCTTGACGTTGCCGGTGGCGTCGAAGCTGTAGTCGACGCCGCCGATCTGGTCGGCGCCACGCTTGGTCAGGTCGACGATGGCCTGCACGGTGCTGTCGACCTTCGACGGGTTGACGAAGTGGGTCATGCCGAACTTCTTGGCCATCTCGGCCTTGTCGTCGTTCAGGTCGACACCGATGATCATGTCGGCACCCGCCATGCGCAGGCCCTGGATCACGTTGAGGCCGATGCCGCCGAGGCCGAACACGGCCGCGGTCGAGCCGATCTCGACGCCGGCGGTGTTGATCACCGCGCCGATGCCGGTGGTGACGCCGCAGCCGATGTAGCAGATCTTGTCGAACGGTGCGTCATCGCGAACCTTGGCAAGCGCGATCTCGGGCATCACCGTGTGGTTGGCGAAGGTCGAGCAGCCCATGTAGTGGTAGATCGGCGTGCCATCGAGCATCGAGAAGCGCGTGGTGCCGTCGGGCATCAGGCCCTGGCCCTGGGTGTTGCGGATCGCGGTGCAGAGGTTGGTCTTGCCAGACAGGCAGGACGGGCACTCGCGGCACTCGGGCGTGTAAAGCGGGATTACGTGATCGCCGGGCTTCAGCGTGGTGACGCCCTCGCCCACTTCGAGCACGATGCCCGCGCCCTCGTGGCCGAGGATCGACGGGAACAGCCCCTCGGGGTCGGCGCCCGAGCGGGTGAATTCATCTGTGTGGCAGAGGCCAGTGGCCTTGATCTCGACGAGAACTTCGCCGGCCTTCGGGCCATCGAGGTTCACTTCCATGATTTCCAACGGTTTGCCGGCCTCCAAGGCCACGGCTGCACGGGTGCGCATGCAGACTCCCTCCTGACTTCAAATCAATACGCTCTGCGGCGATTGCCCAGAGTATGGGTGCGCTATCGCATACCGAACAATACACCCAATGGTGGGTATTCCCCGGAATGGACCTCGCCGCCACCCTGTTTCATAGTCGGTTGCGGGAGGAAAGCTGATGTACACTCATAAATGCTATGCGGTTTTTGCACTGGTCATATCCTGTGCAACGGCCGGGAATGCGGCGGATTTTTCCGACCCGACCTGGCCCTGCATCCAGCGCAAGGTCGAGCGGCTCTCGGTCGGTCTGATGTGGCCCGCGCCGCTCTCGGAGGAGGTGCTCGATCCTGCCACGAAGACCGCCGTCGACGAGCTCGCCGAGACGCTGGCGCTGCGCCGGGTTGATCTCGAGGAGGCCCGCGGCGCGGTCGCCACCTTCGCCGAGGCGCAGGGCCATGACATGGCGCTGATGGGCGCGGTGTTCGAGCGCGTCTTCGACCGGCTCTCGAACCGCCGCACCCGCATCATCAACGGCATCGGGGAATTCTCGCTCGGCCAGATCGCACTGTCGGAAAAGATCGACGGCGCCCGCGCCGAGATGGACAGCCAGATGGCACAGTCCGAGCCCGATTTCGACCGGGTCGATGCGCTCGAAGAACAGGTCGACTGGGACCAGCGCATCTTCACCGACCGGCAGAAGACCATCACCTATCTCTGCGAGACGCCGACGCTGCTCGAAAAGCGCCTCTACGCGATCTCGCAGATGCTGCAGGAGGCCGGGCAGAGCGGCTGAGCCCCTGCCCCGGTCTCAGGTCAGGTCAGGAAGCCCTTCACCTCGTCGCTGCTCACCACGTGGCAGTAGATCATGTTGATGATCCTCAGTTCCGCCTCGTGCAGCTCGCGCGTGGCGGCGGCACAGCAATCCTCGACCACCACGACGCCGAAGCTCTCGTCGGCAAGCGAGCGCACCGAGGACGAGATGCACTGGTCGGTGAAGATCCCCGCCACGATCACGTCGGTGATGCCCATGTTGTGCAGCACCATGCGCAGGTTGGTTCCCGTCAGCGCCGAGTCGGTGGTCTTGGTCACCACGATCTCGTCGCCCACCGGGCCGACCGCGCCGACGATCTGCGAATCCGCGCGGTCCTTGGGCAGAAGCAGGTAGTTGAAGCCCGGCTTCTTCTGGCTCAGCGAGCGGTCGCGCCCGTCTTCCTTGAGGCAGGCGATGCGGGCATGGATCACCTCGATGCCATTGTCGCGCGCCCAGCCCTGAAGCGCTGCGGTGTTGGGAATCACCGTCTCGTGCATGCGCTCGAAGAACGGCGCCCAGCGACGCGCCTCGACCGGATCGTCGGGCAGTTCGAGATAGGTGTTCTGGATGTCGATCACCAGAAGCGCCGTCTTCGGCGCCTCCAGCACGATATCCTCGGGCTCATCGGCGGTCTCGTAGTAGAACGAACGCCACGCGGTCTTCCAGCTCATCAGATCTCCTCGATTGCCTCGAGACTTTCCGGCAGGATCTGCCCGCCGTCCACCACGATCTGCTGGCCGGTGATGTAGCCGGCCTCGTCCGAGGCGAAGAACAGTGCCGCGTTGCCGATATCTTCGACCGCGCCGAGCCGCTTGAGCGGGATCGAGGCGGCCATGGTCTTGAGATAGTCCTCGCCCAGATCCTGAAGCCCTTCGGTGAAGATGTTGCCCGGCATCACCGCGTTGATCGTGGTGTTGTAGCGCGACAGCTCCATCGCGGCGGTCTTGAGGAAGCCGAGCTGGCCCGATTTCGACGCGCCGTAATGCGACCAGCCCGGGAACCCCGTGACCGGCCCGGTGATCGACGAGGTCAGAACGACGCGGCCCTTGCCGGCGGTCTCGAAGATCGGGATGCAGGCCTTCACGCAGAGAAAGCTCGACTTGAGGTTCACCTGCATGACGGTGTCCCAGTCGTCGGGCGACATGTCGACCATCTTCACCTGCGGGAAGATGCCGGCATTGGCACAGAGGATGTCGACCCCGCCGAAAGCGCCAACGGTGGCGGCGACCATGTGCTGCACCGACTCCCAGTCGGCCACGTCGGTCAGGTGATAGGTGGCGGTGCCGCCGGCGGCCTCGATCTCGGCAACCGCGAGCTTCGCCGCCTCCTCGCCGCGCGCCGCGATCATCACCTTGGCGCCCTGTGCGGCGAACACCTTGGCGATGCCTTTGCCGATCCCCTTCGATCCGCCGGTGACGATCACCGATTTCCCGGCAATGGATGTGAGCATTCCTGTGTCTCCCTGCTATGGTCACCACGCTCGCGCAGGCCGCTCCGGGCGCCCGGCCATGGTGCCGCTTTTTGTGCATCTGTCCCGAGTGAACCGCCGCTTTCTGCGCCTACACAAGCAAAAATGTTGCAAGACGCAGATTTCAAACCTAGCGAAGAAGCGACTGCAAAAGAAAAGGGCAAGGCGATGGCAGGACTTTACGAGGATGGATTTGTCGAGCGCCTGCGGCAGGGCGCGCTGTCGCTGCGGCAAGAGTGGCAGCTGAGCGCGGATTGCGACATCCGGCTTCTGACCCTGTCGGAGAACGCCACCTTCATCGCCACCGATCCCGGCCGCGCCGCGCCGATCATCCTGCGGGTGCACCGTCCGGCCTATCACAGCAAGGCCGAGATCGAATCCGAGCTGGCGTGGATCAACGCTCTGCGCGACAGCGGCGCGGTCGACACGCCGGAACCGCTTCTGGCGGCGAACGGCAGCCACATCGCCTCGTTTCAGGATGGCGACGAAATCCGCCATGTCGTCGCCTTCTCCTTCATGTCCGGCAAGGAGCCCGCCGCCGGCGAGAGCCTCGCCTCGGGCTTCGAGATCCTCGGCGCGATCTCGGCCCGGCTGCACGCGCACGTCCGTCGCTGGACCCGGCCCGAGGGTTTCACCCGCAAGACCTGGAACTTTCAGAGCGCCTTCGGCCCCGAACCGCTCTGGGGCGACTGGCGCGCGGCGCTCGGTCTCACGCAGGACCAGAAGGCGGTGCTCGAGCGGCTCTGCGAGGTACTCGAGCGCAAGCTCGCCGCCTATGGCGAGACGCCCGACCGCTTCGGCCTTGTCCATGCCGACCTGCGGCTCGCCAACCTGCTCGAGGATGGCGACAGGCTCGGGGTGATCGACTTCGACGATTGCGGGCTGTCGTGGTATGTCTACGACTTCGCCGCCGCGATCTCGTTCCTCGAGACCGAGCCCTACATCCCGGCACTTCAGGAGGCGTGGATCAAAGGCTACCGCTCGGTCGCGGAGCTGGATGACGAACACGTGGCGATGATCCCGACCTTCATCATGTTCCGCCGCCTGTTGCTCACCGCCTGGATCGCCAGCCACGCCGAGACCGAGACCGCCGCCGAGGCCGGTCACGCCGCGTACACGCTTGGCACCGTGGCGCTGGCCGAGGCCTATCTCGCGGAGCACGGAGCATGAGCCAGATCCGCCAGATCCTCGACATGAACGCCTTCGATGCCTCGACGGGCGGAGAAGGCGCGGTGAAGCGCAGGCTCGACAATCTCGGCGCCGCCTCGGTGCTGTTCTACCGCGAGCCGATCGAGATGGTGGCCGCGAAAGGCGCGTGGATGGAGGCGCGCGACGGCACGCGGTATCTCGATTTCTACAACAACGTGCCGTCGGTCGGGCACTCCCACCCCGAGGTGGTCGCAGCGGTAAGCGCGCAAGTGGCCAAGCTCAACACCAACACTCGCTATCTCGTCGAGATCGTGGACGATTACCTCGAGGCGCTGAAGACCAAGCTGCATGGCCAGCTGTCCAACGTGGTGATGACCTGCTCGGGCAGCGAGGCCAACGATCTCGCCATCCGCGTCGCCCGCGCGGTCAGCGGCAAGACCGGCGTCATCGTCACTGAAACCGCCTATCACGGCAACACCGCGCTGGTGACCGAGGTTTCGCCCTCGGCGCTCAAGCGCAGCCCGCTGCCCGACCACGTGGTCACCGTACCCGCTCCGGGGGCCGCGGCTTACGGAGACGACATCGCGAACGGCTTCCGCGCGGCGGTGGTTGCGGCGATGGAGACGCTGGAGACGCGCGGCCACGGCACGGCAGCGTTCCTCGCGGATTCGATCTTTTCCTCCGATGGCATCTTCGCGGACCCGGCGGGCTTTCTGCTGCCGGCGGTGCGGGCGGTGCAGGAGGACGGCGGGCTCTACATCGCCGACGAGGTGCAGCCGGGCTTCGGACGAACCGGCGATGCGTTCTGGGGCTATGAGCGTCACGGCATCGCGCCGGACATCGTCACCATGGGCAAACCGATGGGCAACGGATTTCCCATGGCGGGGATGGCGGCGCGGCCCGAGCATCTCGCGGCCTTCTGCGAGGATGTGGGCTATTTCAACACTTTCGGCGGCAACCCGGTGGCCGCCGCCGCCGGGCTGGCCGTCCTGCGCGTGATCGCCGAGGAGGGCCTGCAGGGGAACGCGCTGCGCGTCGGCGCGCATCTCAAGGCGGGGCTCTCGGAAGTCGCCGCGGGCTCGGACCGGGTGACGGAGGTGCGCGGCGCGGGGCTGTTCCTCGGCGTCGATCTCGGAGCGGAAGACGGCTCGGGCGCGCCGGATGCGGGCTACACCGTGCAGGTCATCGACCGGATGCGCGCCGCGGGCGTGCTGATCGGGGCCGCCGGGCGCTTTGGCGCCACCTTGAAGGTGCGCCCGCCGCTCTGCCTCAACATGGCCGAGGCGGATCGCTTTATCGAGGCCTTCGCGGGGGCGGTGAAGGGCTGATTTGCCTCCGGCATTGGCCGCGTCCGCCCAGTACCGCCGGAGCGCGAAGCTCCCCGCGCGGAATCAAGGCCGCAGGCCGCCGCGCGATCGCCGGCCCGCCCCCCGGGCTGGCGATATGGTGAAATCATCAATTCGCTTCGAGGTCCTTCGGACGTGGCCCGGATAAATCAAGGGACTCCAAGCTTTGAGCGCCACCCCGCGGGCCGGCCACCGCGCGGCTTCCCCCTCGGGAGCGGCGCCCACCCCGGCAAAACCAACCAATTCGTCGCAATTCCTGCCCCTGTTACCGACCAAAGTCTCCCCCTCTCTTAGAAGATAAGAATAGCCAGCCCGCCCCCTCCTTTGCCAAGCTGACCCTGTTCAACCGAGTCACCAGAATCCAAGAGGAGGAGAGATTCATGGCCTGGAACAAGCCTGTCATCCGCGAGATCGAGTGCGGCATGGAAATCAACATGTATGGCCCGGAACACGACGACGGCGTCCTGTTCTGATCAGCCGCGCGCGGGAGGACGTGATGCAATTCCGCGCGCGCATTCTCGGAGCCGCAGCCGGGGGCGGATTGCCCCAGTGGAACTGCGGGTGCGAGAACTGCCAGCTCGCACGGGCCGGCGAGATCCCATCACAGACCCAGAGCTCGCTCGCCGTCTCGGCTGACGGGAGCAACTGGGCGATCCTGAACGCCTCGCCCGACATCCGCGCGCAGCTGGCCGCCACGCCCGAGCTGCACCCGACCGGCCTGCGCGACATGCCGCTGCGCTCGGTGCTGCTGACCAATGGCGATATCGACCACGTGGCCGGCCTTCTGACCCTGCGCGAAATGCAGCCCTTCACGCTCTTCGCGACCGCCGGAATCCACGAGGTGCTGGCCGAGAACCCGATCTTTTCCGCCCTGAACGCCTCGGTCGTGACCCGCGCCAACGTGGCGCTCGAGGCCCCGGCCGAGATCGTTCCCGGGCTCACCGCCACGCTCTTCGCCGTGCCCGGCAAGGTGCCGCTCTACATGGAGGGCGAGACGGTCGAGACCGATCTCGTGGGCGAACAGACCGTCGGCGTCGAGTTGAAGACAGACACCGAGACGGTGTTCTACATTCCCGGCTGCGCGCTTCTGAACGACGCCCTGCGCCAGCGCCTGCGCGGCGCCTCGCTGATCTTCTTCGACGGCACGCTCTGGCGCGATGACGAGATGGTGCGCGCAGGGCTCGGACAGAAGACCGGCAAACGCATGGGCCACATGTCGATGAGCGGCGAGGACGGCTCCATCGCAGCCTTCGCGGGGCTCGAGATCGGCCGCAAGGTCTTTGTCCACATGAACAACACCAACCCCGTGTTGCGGCCCGGCTCGGAGGAGCGCCGGGCGGCGGAGAATGCGGGATGGATCATCGGTCAGGACGGTATGGAGGTGACGGCATGACCCAGACACACGCGGAATTCGAGGCCCGGCTGCGCCAGATCGGCGCCGAGCGCTACCACGATCTGCACCCGTTCCATCACAAGCTGCATGGCGGCGATTGCACCCCCGATCAGGT